>ERZ795053.54-NODE-54-length-123865-cov-18.665431_pt1 | contig 123865 bp, 129 predicted proteins | sample MGYA00375137_ERZ795053 | MGnify/ENA primary metagenome ERZ795053 (study PRJEB30182, sample SAMN05720284) | activated sludge metagenome | isolation source: Anaerobic digester | place: Hong Kong | collected 2014-12-17 ... | reverse complement strand
TCGATTATAGCATTTTTCCGTTTGTCACCGTTTTCTCCGGAAGGGCAGGCTGCCCCGCTGGTTGCCCTGCCTTACGAATGGCCTGGTCCTTGCACTTGGCAAACGGGCTATTCGTGCAGTATAATGGGGCATCGTTGTTGAGGAAGAAGGATGAGAGCGTGTTGTACGATTTGGTGTACCTTTCCACCCAACTTTTCACGATCCGCCGCTGGAATACCAAACCCCTGGTGGAAGTGAATACGGAGGCCAGCAACACCGGCTTTTCCATGCACGTGGCGTTCTTGCTTGCCCGGTTGGAGGAGCAGGCCATCGACATGGAGAAGCTGTTGCTCCGGATGGTTTTGAAGGACCTACCCAAGTGTATCCTTTCGGATATTTCGCTGGAAACCAAGCGTTTCATTCGCGAAGAGTCTCCCGATCTCTGGGAGGAGACGTTTTCGAGTGCGGTGGAGGACGTGCTGAAAAAAACGCCGGAAGCCTGGCAGGATACGTTCCGCGTGTGCATGAAGAACGCAAAGGACGATTCCCCCGAGGGGCGCATCATCCAGGTAGCGGACCTGTATTCCGCCACCATCGAGTGTGATATCAACCGCCGGGTTTTTGGGATGTACTTCGAGGAGACCTTCCAAGATTTGGAGAAAGAGCTGTTTGCCATCTCCGATTTGCTGTCCATCGGGAAACTTCTCCGATCGGACACCCTTCGGGAATACTTGGTGCAGCTCCGATCGTTGATCCATGCCATTCGATGGAACCAGCACAATCGCCACGTGCAAACCTCGGTGGCCGGTCATACCTTCTTCGTGGTTTTCGTCTCCGTTCTGCTTCATGGCATTGCACACCAGCAAGGGGTAAGTGCGCTACGCTTGGAAAATGTTTTGCTCAAGGCGCTTTTCCACGACGTTCCAGAATCCATCACGGGTGATATCATTTCCCCCACCAAGCGGCGTGTTCCTGGTTTCGAACAGACGATCGAACGGGTGGAAAAGCGGATGGTGAAGCAGACCATCCTGGAGAAACTCCCGCAGGAACTGCAGCGCGAGGTGGAACCCTTCATGCTGCAACCCTTTTCCGGGCGCGAAGGAAAATTGGTGCGGGGGGCAGACCTACTGGGAAGCCTTTTCGAGTGCATGATCGAGATCAAAAGCGGGAACAGGAACCCCTTCTTCCGTGATGCCTACGCCCAACTGTTGCGCGAATTGGAAGAATTGGCACTTCCGGAGGTGAATACCTTCCTGGAGTTGGGGCTTCCGGAGGTTTTGTAATGCCTTCCGCGAGGGCCCACGTTGCCTCCGGCCTTTTGCTCTATCCGCTCGCTTTGGGGGGGTTTCTCGCGGCGTGGTCCCTCACGAAACATGCCCCCTTGGATTTCGAGTGGTGGGGGATTGGCTACGTGGTGTTCGTTCTTTCCTCGGATGCTCCAGACGTTGACCTGGAACACGCCATCTTCCATCGCGTCTCCCGGGTAATCGTTTGGTTGGGGGGGACTTGGTTTTTTTTCCTGGCACTGGTTCCGGTTTGGTCCAGTTGGGCGGCTGGACTGGGTGTGTTTTCCCACCCTTTCTTCCTCTTTTGCCTGGGGGTTTTGGCAGGATGGTTTGGTTCCTTCCTCTTTTCCAAGCTGATGCCCGGTCATAGGGGACCCTTGCACACGATCTGGGCGGCCCTGGTGTACTGCCTTGTGATCATGGGCGTGCAATGGGTCGTATTTGAGAAACGTGCTGCAGAACCCTTGGCCCTGCAGCACGTTTTCTTTCTGGGGACGTGCGCCTTTCTGGGGTACGCACTTCACCTGGCGCTCGACCGGATCGAATTCATTTCGCGACGGGGCCGGTCCAAGAGGCGAAACCGCTGACGAAGTGGAAGACGTTTTGGAAGCCAAGAGCAACCATCTTGGGCAAGGCGTAGCTACTTCTTCCTCCTGAGCGGCAGTACAACAAGTAGCTCTTGCGTGGGTCCAGTTGGGCAAGTTGCTGCTCGAAATCGGTGGAATAGAAGTCGATGTTCACGGCGCCGGGAATATGACCCCCGGCAAATTCGGATGCGGTTCGGACATCGAGTACCACGAAATTTGCGTCGTTCTTGCGTTCCTCGAAAAGTTGCAGTGCTTCGCTCGGGCTGATATCCAAGAAGCCGGAAGTGGTGAAGGAAGCCTGTTCCTTTGATGCCCCGCTTTTCTGTTCCACCACGGGTTTTTCCTTCGTGACAAAGGCATTCTGTAGGACAACGGGAAGCTTTTTCAACTGCTCGGAAACCTCCACAAGGGAAGCCCCCCAGATGAGAAGAGGAGTATCGGGGTCGAAATCTTTCCCCGACTGCACCGCGCTTTTCAGCTCGTTCAAATCCGAAAGGTACAAGTCTGGAAGCGTGTTCGCCAAAAGGGTGGCCTGTTCCGTGGAAAGAAGTCGTACATCCACCGAAGTTTTCCGGGGAACGGGGGAAAGGTTGCTGGGAAAGGATTTCAAGAACTGTTCCGGGTTGAAAAAGCCACTGAGTGTTCCCAAGTAGTCCAGCTGCGGGTTATAGAATGCAACCGTAGGGGTTCGGCGGATGCCGTACTGGGAAAACAGTTGTTCGTACGTCCAGGATTTTGCCAACAGGGGCTTTTTCTGGGGGATGGGGAAGTAACCACTTTTTGTGGAATCCATGTTCACTTCCACGACCACGAAGCTTCTGCGCAGTGCTTCCACGACTTGGGGAGATTGCAGCGTGTAGTTCTTGAGGTTCTGGCAATCTTGGCACGTGGGAAGGGAGAAAAGCACTAACACCCCTTTTTCCAGCAACTGGGCTGCTTCGAATGCTTCGTCGTAGCGGTTATCCACCAAGTATCCTTCGGTGGAAATGGTTTGTGCGAAGAGCAGAAAGCTCAGCATCGACAAGAGTAACACCCACAAATGCGTTTTTTTCATGTTTTCTCCTCCTTTTTGGGCTTACGAGAATAGACGTTTTTTTGCGGGAGGGGTTTACATCAGTGGGCGATTGTTCCAACGCGAGAAGGTTTCCCGCCTGGCTTCAAACCAGCTTTTGGGGTAGAAAAAAACGTTCTGTGTGGGTACTCCCAGTGGAAGGAAAAAGGGGTCCTTGTTGTTGATGCGCGTGGAGACGGTGGCACAGGATTGGGCCCAATGTTGGATGTCCGAAAGCAGGGGAAGGGAAAACACGTTGGGAGTGGTTTGGGGAAAGTACTTCCAGGTAGACCCGGTATCCAATCGCAGGCAACGGTTCGAAGCATCGAAAGGGAAGGGGCTTTTCTTGGATTCGCTGCAGTACAACGCGGCGAAAAAGCCGTTTTTGGAAACCCGTTCCATTTCGCGAAGGGCTTGCAGCGGGTTGGACACGAAGGGCAACAGGCTCTCGCAAAACACAAGGTCCATGCTGTTGTTTCCAAAGGGAAGGGCACATACGTCGCCCAAGTGGAAACGTGTCGATTCCCCTTGGAAAAGGTCGATCGCCTTAATGAGCAAAATGCGGCTTCGGTCGATTCCGTGGTACAAGCACCCTTCGTTTTCCAGAGCGCCCTGTAGGAAGAAATAGTTGGCCCCTGCTCCACACCCGCAATCGAGGATCGTGTGGGGGTGGTAGAAAGAGAGGGCGTCTTGCACCGGGGATAGTTGGCTGGGGGAATAGGCTTTCGCCTTCCCCCGAAGGGTTTGGTCGTAGCGCACATCGTATTGCAAGGCCATGGCCTGGTTTTCAAAGGATTGGGTAAAAGAGTCTGGATGTGTCAAACGGAAGAGGCGGAAAAGGTCCCCCCTGCGGTACGGAACGATCTCGTTGACGAGCACCGGGGAGTTGTAGTACCGGGAGAGTTCCGGAAGCGGAACGGGGTTTTCCACGAAATGTACCGGTGGAAGGTCTTCCTTGGAATGGACGCTAAGGGCTTGCCGTAAGGGGGCCAGTCGGTTTGGGCCGGTGAAGAAAACCGTCAAGGAAGCGGGGTCGGAACGCCGGAACCACTCCAAGAAATCTTGCACGATGAAAAGGGCTTCGGAAGGCCCGGAAACGGTCTCGTTGAGCAAGAATCGCATGGGAATTAGGTGGGTGTGACCCCTTCCGCACCGAGCGACATACCCATGAGTATGAATTGCACGAGTTGGTCCAGTGAAAGTTCTTCGTCCGTGACCCCCATTCCCATCGTTTCCGCGATCAACCGGGCGGTAGAATGCGTGGAAATACTGGGAGGGAGGACTTTCTTTTGCTTTCCCTCATCGATCAGTTCTTCGATGTGTTGGATGAAAAGAGCGTAGCGCTTTTTCAGAGACGACCAGTTTTCCTTTTCGCGAGAAGGAGATTTCAAGATTTTCATCTTGTCCATTTCGATCAGCTTCATGATGTCCTTGCGCCCCATGACGAAATCCACGTAGGCTTTCAACAGCTTTTTCAGCTTGCGGATGTAAATGGATTCTCCCTCGATTTCCGAAAAAAGGTGATGTTCCAACTCGTCGATGCCTTCGTTCCAGGCCTCGAGAAAAAGAGTCTCCTTGGAAGGGAAGTAGTAGAAAATCAAGGCCTTCTTGACCTGTGCTTCCCGTGCGATATCATCCAAGCTCGACGCGTCATAACCTTTCTCGGCAAAGATCCTTTTCGCCGCATCCATGATCTGCCGCTTGGTGTTTCTCCTCGTCATGACACCCATCCCTTCCTCTTCGCGTTCTCCTTCATTTTACCACATCCCTTTCCTTTTTTATTGACCGGTTGGTTAAATTTCTCCGCCACCAAACGGACAAACAGCAACCAGATCGCTTGACAAAATCCCGTGCAGGTGGTATCATTGGATGAATTAGCACTCTTGTAGGTTGAGTGCTAAAGGAGGAAGTGTCGTATGTCCAGCCTTACGGATCGCCAGAAAAAGATCTTGTATGCTGTCGTACACGAGTTCTTGCAGCACAAGGTTCCGGTGAGTTCCAAGAGGATTCTTGGAATCACGAACTTGCAATGTTCCAGCGCGACCGTGCGCAACGAACTCCAGTTCTTGGAAGAAGAGGGGTTCATTTTCCAACCCCATACCAGTTCGGGACGGATCCCTTCGGATACCGGGCTGCGTTTCTACGTGGAATGCCTCAAGGAGATGGGTTCGTCCCCAGGATCTGCACCCGCGGACTTGGAGTTGCTGCCACGCCTGCATTTTGGGAGCATGGAAGAGTTGTTGAAGAATTTCTCCGTGTTCCTGTCGCACTTGGTGCGTGGCTTAGCCGTTGTGGAGCGCCCCTTCTTCGATAAGCTGGAAATCCGGAAAATTTCCATAACCCCCATCTTGTTGAATTATTGGTCGGTGGTGATCATTACCAACATGGGGTTGGCGGAGAACTTCGTTTTCTTCATGGACCAGGATTTCCCCGCCCGGGAGATGGAGGAGTTCCTTTCCGAGAAACTGCAAGGCCTTCCGCTGGAGGAGGTACGGAAGATGTACGAGAAAATCCAGCTTCCGAAGCAATCCTGGTACAATTCCGGGTACGATCAACTGATCGTTTTCTTGGAAAAGGTGGTACATCAAAGCATGAAGAAGCGTTTCTTGAAATTTGGGTTTGAGAACCTCGTACGCGACGATTCCATCCCGCTGGACAGTCTCAAAAGGTGTTTGCCCATTTTGGAGAACGAATCGGTTTTGACGACCCTGATGGATGACTTGCAGCTGGAGGGTTCGCGAACCGTGAATATCGGCCGAGAGTTGCGCAGGGACGAGCTTTTGGATTTCTCCATCTTTTTCCACGGGTACTTCGCCGGAGATATTCCCATAGGCCGTATCGCGGTGTTCACTTCCAAGATGACCGATTACTTCGGCAACCTGAAAAACCTGGAGTACGTTTCCAATCGTTTGACGGAATACATGACACGCATTTCCCATTTTTCGCAGTAAGGAGGTGTTCTTTTGCAAACCGCAGCCCAAAAAATTGAGCAGTTGGAAAACGAAATCGGGGGTTTGATCTCCGAGGTGCAGCGTCTCAAAGAGATCGAGCAGTACGCGCGGCGTCTGAAAATTGATTTCGAAGAATACAAGCAACTCTCACATAAAGAACGCGATCGGATGGTTCGTTTGGCCAACGAGGGGATCATGGGAAGCTTGATCCCGGTGATCTCGAATTTCGAGCGGGCCCTGAAGTTCATGCGCGTAGAAAACCCCTCGAAGGAGATGCAAATGATGACCAAGGGGGTGGAAATGATTTTCCAGTCCCTGAAAGCAACCCTGGAGAACGAAGGGTTGGAAGAAATTCCCACGCGTGTGGGAGAGCTGTTTGATCCCTTTGCACATGAAGTGGTGGACAAGGTGCAGGATGTTTCTCTTCCGGAGAACGCCATCGTCGAGGTCGTGGAAGCAGGGTACCGTTTCCAGAAAAAAGTGCTCAAGCCATCCCGCGTGACCGTAGCGGTCCATCCTTCCACAAATGGTGCGGGAAACGACCAAGCGGAAGATTTGAGGTGAAACGATGGCACGAAAAGATTACTACGACTTGCTTGGTGTGAACAAAGATGCGACCAAGGACGACATCAAGAAAGCCTATCGAAGGATGGCCAAGAAGTGGCATCCCGATTTACACAAGGACAATCGCCAGGAAGCGGAGAAGAAGTTCAAGGAAATTTCGGAGGCCTACGAGGTACTGAGTGATCCCCAAAAGAGGGCGATGTACGACCAGTACGGTTTCGTCGGCGACCAGATTCCGCCACGCACGCGAAGCACCACGGGCCCACAGGGCCAGGGGTCTCCCTTCGGCGATTTTTTTGGGGGATTTGGGGGCTTCGAGGATATCTTTGACATGTTTTTCGGTTCCTCCGGGGGGGGTGGAAGCCGACGTGGCCCCGCCGGCAAGCGCGTGCAGGTGGGAGAGGACCTGCAGTACCATATCATCATCGATTTGAAAGATGTGCTGACGGGTATCGAAAAAGAAATCCAGTACGAGCATTCCGTGGAATGCTCCGCCTGCAAAGGAACCGGTGCCAAGAACGGTACCAGTTTCCGTACCTGTCCCCAGTGCGGGGGAAGAGGGGTGGTGGTGCAGGAGTCTCGCACCTTGCTGGGAAACATCTCGACCACGCGCGCCTGCCCGCACTGTAATGGTACCGGCACCATCATCGAGGAACGTTGCGATAGTTGTTCTGGTTCGGGTCGGGTACGGGAACAGAAAAAACTGCGGGTCAAAATCCCACCCGGTGCAGAAGATGGCTTGCGGTTGCGCGTCCCGGATGCCGGCAACGCAGGAATCGGCGGGGGAAAGGCGGGAGATTTGTACGTTTCCATTCGCGTAAACCCCCATCCCCACCTCAAAAGGAGTGGGAGGGACCTGTTCTCCGAAGTGGAGGTGAATTACCTCCAAGCCCTTTTGGGAGCGGTGATGGATGTGGAAACGATCGAAGGGCCCCATTCGCTCCGCATCAACGCGGGCAGCCAACCAGAGGAAACCATACGCCTTCGCGGAAAGGGTTTGCCGGATATGCGCAATGGAGCACGTGGTGATCATTACCTCAAGCTCAAGGTTTCCATACCCAAGAAAATTTCGCGAAAAGAACGAAAGTTGTTAGAAGAGATCGCCGAGTTGAATCATATTCAAGTGTGAAGCCACGACCCTTTTTTTCTTGCTGACCTATCCGAACGAATCGGGTGGGTCTTTTTTTTCGTGTGCCTGCTGGAACGATAGCAAAAATTTACCGTTTGGTCAAAAAGGCGGGTTGACTTTTTTTGACTAAGTGGTAAAATTAGGGTGGAAGAACGTAAGATCACACGAGGAGGAATGACCATGGGTATTGTGAAAAAACCGGTACAGGAGAAAGCCAGCGGGAAAGTTATTGGCATGCTCCTGGAGCAAGCGGTCAAATACGTGCACAAGGATCCGGAAAAGAACTTCGAGAAGCTTGTCAGCACACTGGCAAAGATCGAGAAGTTATTCCCGGCTGCGGGGGCCAAGTTTTCGAAATTTTTGGGTTGGATCAACGCCAATCCGGGCAGCAAGGCGTGGTTCATCGAATTGCTGTCCCGCGACGAAGAGCAGGTGAAGCGGTTCATGCGCAACATGTTCGTGAACGTAAGCATGGGCTGGATGCAGACCAACGAGGATCTCATGGAAAAGCATGGAATCGTGGCACCCTATACCGTGCTCATCAGTCCCACGATGCGCTGTAACCTGCGCTGCCGAGGTTGCTACGCGGGGGAATACACGCAAAACGACGACATGCCCATCGAAACGTTCCAGGATATCATTCGCCAGGCAAAGGACATGGGCACTTACTTCTTCACCATCCTGGGTGGAGAACCTTTCGTTCGTTTCTGGGAACTGGCTGATGTGTTCGAGGAGAACAGCGATTGCCTTTTCCAGGTATTTACCAACGGTACGCTGATCACCGAGGAGGTCGCAGATCGCCTGAAGCAACTCAAGAACGTGGTGGTGGCGTTCAGCGTGAACGGGGACGAAAAGGAAACCGAGTACATGCGGGGCCCCGGGGTTTACGAGAAGGTTTTGGCCGGCATGCAACGCATGAAGGAACGCAACCTTCTGTTTGGTACCTCCCTGGTGTTAACGCGCCATAACTTCGAGATCATGACCAACCCTGATTTCTACCTTTCCTGGAGAGACAGGGGAGTCATCTACGCCTGGAACTTCTTGTTCATGCCCGTCGGCAAAGATGCCTCCACCGAGTTGATGCCCACGCCGGAACAACGCTACAAGTACGGTGACTTTATCCAGCATTTCCGCAACGAGCAACCGTTCTACATCATGGATTTCTGGGCAGACGCCCCATTCGTGCACGGGTGTATTGCCGGTGGAAGGCGGTACTTGCATATCAACCACAAGGGGGATGTGGAACCCTGCATCTTCGCGCATTTCGCGGTGGATAACATCCACGAAAAACCCTTGCTCGAATGCCTCAAATCGTCCTTTTTTGCCGACATCCGTATGCACCAACCGCACACCGACAACCTTTTGCGTCCCTGCATGATCATCGATAACCCTGAAGTATTGCGCAACGTGGTGGAGCGGAACAACGCCAAGCCCACGCACGAGGGTGCGGAAGTGATCCTGGAACGCCTTGCCCCGGAATTGGACGCGTACGCGCGCAGTGGGGCCGAATACCTCGACCCCATCTGGGAAAAGGATTGGAAAAAGGCGATCGAGGACATGGAAAAGCGTGGAGAATCCTACGGCGAAAGCATGGATCGCATCTTGGTGCGAGAACGCCCCGACCGTTTCATGGAACGCATCACGGAGCTTCGCAAGCATGATCCGGAATTTGCCGGAGTATTGGAGAGCCTGGCGGAACTGGCCCAGAAAGAGTACGGCCAAGTGCCAGAACTCCAGAAGCTGATCGTAGGGAAAGATCGCGTGTCCGTGTAAAAAAAAGCCCCCGAAAGGGGGCTTTTTTTATGGCTATTCTTCCGGGATATCGTCGAGCAAGTATACCTTGGGCGGGTGGATGCCGTTGAAATGGGTTCCGTACTCGGCGGTGTACGCGCCCGTGTTCTTGAAATACAGGACATCCTGGTAGGTGGTGCCTTGCGGGAGTTCCACTTCCTCGTACACCATGTCCACGCTATCGCACGTGGGCCCGGCGAGGGTGAAGATCTTGGTTTCTTCGTATTCCCGTCCTGGCACGATGATTTCGTAGCGGAAGTTCTCAATGGTCTCCATCAAACCGTGGAAAACACCCGCATCGATGTACAGCCATTCCTCGGTTTGCTTTCGGGAACGTAGAAGCACCCGGCTTACCAAGGTTCCCGCATCCCCTGCCATGGAACGTCCCGGTTCAATGAACACCTGTAGCCCTTCCACGTCCCCAAGCAGGTTGTCGATGGCTTCCGAAACGATGGTACCAATTTCTTCCACCGAAGGAATGGGGCGCACGTGCGCAATGGGGATCCCTCCGCCGAGGTTGACCAGCTTGAGTTCGATTCCGTGGTTCTCCTTCAGCGAATAGAAAATCTCCGAGACTTCCACGATGGCTTCTTTCCAACGGTACTTGTTATAGGTCTGTGACCCCACGTGGAAAGTGACTCCGTAAGGCTCCAGCCCGAGCTGCTTGGCGAGCACCAGGATGCTTTGCACGTGATCGATGTCGGTTCCGAATTTCTTCGACAGGGGCCAATCCGAGTCTACCGAGCTCATTTGGATACGCCCATACACCTTTGCTCCCGGTGCGTTGCGTGCGATCTTTTCCACTTCCATTTCGCAATCCACCGCGTAGTAGGGAATGCCCATTTCGTACGCAAAGGCGATATCTGGCTCTTTCTTGATGGTGTTTCCAAAGCTCATGCGTTCCGGGGAGATTCCCAGGGAGAGTAATTTCTCGATTTCGCCCCGGGAAGCCACGTCAAAACAGCTACCCAGTCGATCCAGCGTTTTGAGGATCGCCGCGTGCGAGTTGGCTTTCACCGCGTAGTAGATCACACTCCGTGGAACCGCTTGCTGCAACCTCCGGTAATTCCTTTCAATTTGTTCCATGTCCAGGACAAGGAACGGCGTCTCGTACACTTCCGCAAACCTTTTGAGCTTCTCGGTAATTTCCAATTTCGTTCACCTCTTTACTGAAATAGGTAGAAAGCAGAACCACCCACCAAGGTGGCCAGTATGACCAGGTATCCATTCAAAACAACGGGGACACGAAACCAGCGATACGGAAACCAGTTCCACCACAAGCCGCGCATCCAAAAAGAAACCGCAAGTCCAATGCCAAATACCAGCATCGAGGACAGCGAGAACGTCAAAGCGATGGCACTTTGCGTGAAAAGCAAGGTGCCGTGGATGAGTACGGGGAAGGCAAGGATCGCCAAGGGGAAAGGAGGCAACCATTTTCCTTTCCAACTTGTCTTTTCCAGAAGCACCATGGCCATTTTTCCCAGGTACAGCACCGTCCCCACGGAAAGGATCTCCAGGTACCAGAAAACCCAGGGAGGTTGGTGGTGAAGGATCTGGTACTTGTACAACCCGCCCGAGCAGAAAAACAACCCGGAAAGCGCGAAAAAGCCAACCAGGAAGGGAATGGTAACGGAGGCGGGAACACGTAGCGAGGACTGCCGGATGCGCTGCAAGTTCCTACTTTGGAACGATTTGGAGGCGGAATCCACCGATAAGAACAGCAGGGACTTGAAAAAGGCATGGGCCATGGCATAGTACGCTCCCTCCCTTGGCCCCCCCAAAAGGATAAACCCCACCTGGGACATCGTGGAAAACGCGAGGATGAGTTTCATGTCTTTCTGAAGGAGTGCCAAGAACACCCCGACCCCCGCGCTGGCGATCCCCACCCCCGTGAGGAAAAACTCCAGTAGCGGGGTTTGGAAGAAATCCCACATCCGAAACAGGAAGAAGATCCCGCTTTTCACGATGATCCCCGAGAGAAACGCGGAAACCACCCCCGGCGCTTCCGAATGGGCAATGGGAAGCCACATGCTGAAAAAGAAGGCTCCCGATTTGATCAAAAAAGAGCAGATCAGGAATACCAGGGGAAGGGTCAGTTCCTCGAGGTGATGGGGGGCCAGCGAACGAAGCAGGTCGAGGTTGAGTGTTCCCGTGGCGGCGTAGATCTCGGCGATCCCGAACAGGTACAGGTTGAAACCCACCGCCCCGATGATCATGTACTTCAGGCTTGCCCAAATCTGCCTGTTCTTGGTCTCTCCCGCGATGAGCAAGTAGGAAAGCAGCGAGAGCAGCTCCATTGTGACGTAGATGTTGAACAAGTCGTTGGCCAAAAAGAGCAACAACAGGTCCGTGAACAGGAGGTCCAACAAAAAGGCGAACTTCCAGTCCTTGCGCAACCTTGGGGAATAGGATAGCACGGCGGTAAAGATTGCCGTGGCAGAAAGCATGAAAAGGAGCGAGAGCTCGTTGAGCAAAAGTTGCACACCCCTGTCGGCGCCCCAGCCACCCGGTACAACCCGGATTCCCTCGGGGAAAGCACGGGTCTGGAAGAAAAAGAACAGCAGGAAGGGCAGGGTGAAAAAGAGATGGCACCAGAGCACCAAGTGGGGTTTTTTGCGGGAAAAGGGCACCAAGAAGGGAAAGACGAAACCCAAGACCGCGAAGAGCAGAAGGATTTGGGGTACGTTGCTCGAAAAGGGTGCGGTACCATTTAGCATGCATTTCCCTCCTTACGCAAGCCAGAATCGATTTGAAGTTGGAAAAACGTTACAAGCCGGAACGCCAGAAAAAAAGGCCGACGATTCCCGACAGCACCACCAAGTACCCGTTCAATACCAGGGGAATGCGAAACAACCTGTAGGGGAACCATGACCCCAGGAAACGCTGCACGAGAAACCAGAGCCCCAGCCCCACGAAAAACACTTCCACGCTGCTCAGCGCAAAGGCAAACCCCGGAGACTGGGTACTCAAGAGAAGGATTCCATGCGAGACGAGGGTAAAGGTGAGAAACCCGAAACTCCAACCGGGAAACCAGGGTTTTTGCCATCTTGTCTTCTTCATGAACACCATTGCGATTTTGCCAATGGAGACCACCGTACCCACCGATATCAGTTCCAGGTACCAGAAGATCCACGTTGGTTGGTGATGAAGGATGTTGAACTTGTACAGTCCCCCGGAACAAAAGAACAACCCGGAGATCGAAAGGAACGCGATCAAAAAGGGGAGCGTCACCGAGGGGGAAAGGGTTTTCTCCGAGGCGCTGATCCGCGACAAGTGCCTTGCCTGGAAAGTGACCGCAGCGCGGCTTGCCGTCAAGAAAAGCAAAGACTTGAAGAGGGCGTGACTCATGGCATACAACGCGCCGTCGGTTGGCCCTCCGAGCAGAATGAACCCAACCTGGGACATCGTGTGGAAGGCCAAGATGAGTTTGATGTCCTTTTGCAAGAGTGCGAAAAAAACGCCAAAACCCGCACTTGCGACCCCAACGGCCGTCAAGAAACCCTGAAGAACGGGTGTTTGGAAAAAGGGCCATAAGCGAAAGAGGAAGAAAATGCCCCCCTTCACGATGATGCCCGAAAGCAACGCCGAGACCATTCCGGAAGCCTCGGAGTGGGAAGATGGTAGCCACATGCTGAAGAAAAAGGCCCCGGATTTGATCAGGAAGGACAGGATGATCATCGTGAAGGGGAACACCAGTTTTTCCAGGATCGCGGGATCCACCGCTTGTAGCAGTTGGAGGTTGAGTGTTCCCGTGGCAGCGTACACATCCGCCACCCCGATCAAGTAGAAATTGAACCCCACCGCTCCGATGATCATGTACTTCAGGCTTGCCCAAATTTGGCGATTCTTCTTTTCGCTCGCAATCAAAAGGTACGAAAGCAAGGCGAGCAATTCCATGGTCACGTACACGTTGAAAAGGTCGTTGGCCAGGAAAAGCAACAAAAGGTCCGTGAAAAGAAGGTCCACCAGGAAGGCGAATTTCCAGTCCTTCTTCAGGCTTCGGGAAAACCCCAGTCCAGCGGCGAATAGCGCCACCGCGGGAATCATGAAATCCAAGGAGAGTTCGTTCAACAGGATTTGCACGCCCCGGCCCTTTCCCCAACCCCCGAAAACCACCGAAATTCCTTGCTGGTAGACGGGTTCCTGCAAGAAAAAGAAGAACAGGAAAGCGCTACTGTAGAGCAAGTGTGCCAGTAAAACCCAGAAGAATTTCCGGGGAAAAAGGGGCACCAGGAAGGGGAACACGAAGGAGAAAACGGCGAAAAAGGACAGCAACGAAGGCAGGAGGGAAACGGGATTATCTCCCCAGGTCATCTTGCCTCTCCTGCTCGACGAGGATTTCGATTTTGCCCTCGTCCAGGGTGTGGAAGCGCTGGGAAATGATCATCACGAAAACGAGTGACAAGGATTGTGTGGCAAATCCAATGACCACGGCGGTGATCACAAGCGCATGGGGGAGAGGGTCAGCAATTTCACCGATGTGAAGGATCTGCCCTGGCTCCATGTACAGCGGAGGGATCTTCAAGAACGAGCGGACTTGGATAAAAAAGCCGATCACCGCACCGTTAAAGATCCCCAGGAAGAGCAATTTCTTGATCAAGTTCCTGGAGATGATCAAGCCGTAGAAACCCACGAATGCCGTGAGAAGGATCAAGGTTCTTTCCATGGTAGACCCCCGTACGTCATGGATGCAATCGCTACTTCATCATATCACATTTGGGCCGCGCCTTTTGGGCGAGGAATTATACCAGAATTTTCAAAGATTTGGTTGGGTGCGGAAAACCCACTTTTGGAGGGGAAAAGCGAGGGTACAGGCCACGGCTGCCGAAACCAGTGCGCCGGCACAGAATGCCCCCCACTGGGGATAGGCTAAGGTGGAATTTCCCGCGTAGTCGTACAAGCGCAGAGAAACCGGGAACAAGCGAGGACTGTGCAAGAAAACCAGTGGGGAGAGGAAGGAAGACCACCCGTTCAAGAAACTGTTGAGGAAAAGGATGAGTAACGGTAAGCGGAGGATGGGGGCGAGTACCTTCACGAGGATTTGCCAAGGTGTTGCTCCCTCCACCCGGGCGGACTCTTCCAAACCAGGATCCATGCCCTGGAGTACTGCAAACACCAGGAAAAAGCCGAAGGGAGCCGTACGGTTACACGCGGTCAACCAAACGGGAAGGAACGTGTTTCCCAATCCTACTTCGCGAAACAGAACCAGCAGGGGAACCAGGGTGTTCATACCCGTAAGCACAAGGGTGAAAAGTGCGATGCCCTTTCCCCATTTTTCCAAGGAACGGTGCATGCGCGCTGCCCAAGCAGCAGGGGGGATCAACAGCAGGCTGATGATCCCCGCGCCACTTCCAATCCAGAAGCTGTTTCGCAGGTTCGTGAAAAAGCCGTCTTCCCACAAGGTGGAAAAGTGAACCAGGGAAAGGGGGGATACACCGAAAAGGGAAGGAACGATATCGATTTGGGAAAGAGCGGTTTTCAGAATGGTCCAAAGGAGTACAGCACTCCAGGCGATCCAAAGCGTCCCGGAAACCCAGGGAGGAATCGCAAAGAAGCGTGTTCCCCTTGGTTTCGCCGGAAAGCGGAACAACACAAACCATGCCAGGAACAAAAAAGGTAGCGGGCTGATGGTTTGAAACACCAAGGCAAGTAGCACTTCCAGCGAGATGGCCATTCCCAGGAAAAAGCCTTCTTGTTTCCAACAAGCCAGTGCATACACCCCCGCCAAGAGGAATCCCCAGGCGTTCCCAAAGAACAGCGCTCCGGAAACCACGCCAACGAGTTGCCAACCCTTGCGTTTCTTTTCCAGGGCGATCAGCGTCAGGAAAACTTGCAAGAGCAACAGGGTGACGAACAGAACGTGCGTGAAAGCGATGGTTTCGTTGGGTTGGAAGACCGCGTTTTGTTTCAGGAAGAAACCCAACGTGGTGGAAGACCCGGTGATCGCATAGGGGGAAAAGCCGCCAGCCAGTGTTGGCCTTCCGTTTGTCATCAGCCAGGGAACGGTTACGTCGCGGATGTTGTTCAGGAAGAACAAGATCAGAAACAAACCCGAGGAACGTACGATGGTGGGTTGGAAAAGAAGGAAGAACTCCTGTGCTCGGGTTACACCATCCATCTTCGCGGAATCCAGGAGAGACCGCGGGATTTTTTGGAAGACGCTCAAGCAAAACAGGATAACAAGCGGCAAATCCAACCACACGCGGGCGCAGCAAATGGTGGCGAAACTTTTCCACGGGGAGGCCACAAGGTTGGAGAAGAGTTCCGCTGCAACCAGGCGAAAAATGGGCAGGGAGATGAAGGGAGGAAGTGCCCAGAAAAAGAGAAGCAGCACGCTCATTCCAAGCTGGAAGGGTTTGCGGAAGTGAAAAAGAAGGTAAGCGATGCGGCTTCCCAGCACGAAAGAAAGGCAAAGGGTGATGCAGGAATAGAGCAGCGAAAGGCTCTTGGAGAGATGGAGAGCAGGATCATTCCAGATGGAAGGCACCCGGGAGAAATCCAGTTGGTGCACGTTGGAGAACAACCACCAGAATAACGGCAGAACCGTTAAAAAGAGGGAAACGAGGAAGAAGGGAACAAAAAGCCCTTTTCCCCGGTTGAAGAAGCGGAGGAATGGGAAAAGGGCGCTTTTGGTCATTGATGGTCGATGTATTGCTGGGCGATGGAAAGAGCTATTTCCGGGGTCTGCTTTTCATAGAGGATCAGTTCCAGCGCACCGCGAATGGCTGGCCAGTATCCATTGGAAAACTGCGCGCTCTGGGGTTGCAAAACCCCGTTTTGCAGCGATGCCAGCAGGAAGGGAAGGTACGGGATCTCTTCGGCTTTTTCCGTCTTCCACATGGGAATCTTGATGGTTTGGGCACATAACGCATGCGAACGTCGTTCCATCAAGTCCAGGAGTTTCCAGGCGTTGGGGCTCGGATGGAAGACCACGAATGCCTTGGGGTCGATCACGGTTCGCCAAGGGGAAGGAAAGGGCAGCAAGGCAAAGTCCAGGCCCTTTTTTTGGAACGTTTGCAGCAAAAAGCTTCCCTGGGGCATCATCGCCACTTTCCCCTCCTGGAAGGCTTTCACCAGGGGTGGACGCTGGGGATAGTCTGCGATCCAACCCCGTTCGAACCAATCGAGGAGCATCTTTGTCAGCACGACGTTTTCCGGTGTATCCACCTGGAAATTTCCTTCCGGGTCGAGCAGTGGACTTCCCAACCCATCTTGCAGTCCCATGAAAATGTACGCGGAATTCAAGCCCCATGCCAGGGGAGTGGTTCCTTGGGCTTCCAACGCCTCCATTGTGTTTTGCAGGGTTTGCAAGTCCCAGTCTTCCAGCTGGGGAAGTGGGATTCCAGCTTGCTGGAACACAGCTCGATTGAGGTACAAAACCTGTACGTCGGCGTACAGCGGAAGAGCCATCAATGCTTCTTCCTGGGAGAAAGCTTGGGTTCCCAGTTCCTGGATCTCAGAAGGGCTGATCGAAAGCTGGTCAAAGAAGATGGGAGAAATGAGCGTGTCCAAAAGGGGAAAAAGGTCCGTTTTGACGAGGCATACATCCGGGAAAGGGCCCCCCGCTTGCACCGTCATGGCAAGTTTCTCCTCCATGGCGGGGAAGTGCACGATTTCCACGTTTTCACCGGTTTGTGCGGAAAACTCTCCCGCAACTTGGCGGAACCAGTCTTCTCCCTCCCAGGAAACCCAAACGGTGATGCTGGCAAGCACGTTTGCGGTGCCAAGACAGACAAGAGCGAATAGCAAAACCACTTTTTTCACAGCGATTCCTCCCTTATTGCATACTCAGTTGGCATACGCGGTGGCCCGTTTTTCCCGGATTACGGTTACTTTGAGTTGACCGGGGTACTGGACCTTCTCCTCGATTTCCCGGGCGATGTCGAACGCCATTTTTTCCGCCAGTGCATCGTCCACTTTTTCGGGCTGTACGATGATGCGGAGTTCCCGGCCCGCTTGAATGGCAAAGGATTTTTCCACCATTTCGTAGGCGTTGGCGATATTTTCCAGCAATTCCAGTCGCTTGAGGTAGAGGTCAACCGTTTCTCGGCGCGCACCGGGGCGGGCAGCAGAAAGCGCATCTGCGGCGGCAACCAGAACCGCTTCCGGTGTAAGGGGGTCCACCTCGTTGTGGTGGTGTTGGATCATGTTGATCACATCGTCTTTTTCGCCGTACCGCTTAGCAAGCTCGGCCCCGATCAGGGCATGCGAGCCTTCCACCTCGTGGTCCACGGCCTTTCCAATATCATGCAGCAGTGCTCCACGCTTGGCGCGTTCTGCGTTCAGCCCAAGCTCCGCGGCCATCATCCCCGCAAAGCTCGCAACTTCGATGGAATGTTCCAATACGTTTTGCCCGAAGCTGGTTCGGAATTTGAGGCGACCCAGTAACTTCACCAATTCTCCGTGAAGTCCCTTGATCCCGGTTTCGAAAAGGGCGTTTTGCCCTTCTTCTTTGATAATGCGGTACACTTCACCTTTGGATTTTTCGTACATCTCCTCGATGTTGGTGGGGTGAATCCGACCGTCCAGCACCAGTTTTTCCAGGGAACGCCGGGCGATTTCGCGGCGGAGTGGATTGAAGCAAGAGACCACCACGATTTCCGGCGTATCGTCGATGATGAGGTCGGTACCGGTAATTTTCTCGAAGGCACGAATGTTTCGACCTTCGCGCCCAATGATTCTCCCCTTCATATCATCGCTGGGAAGCGAAACGGTGTTCACCGTGGCTTCGTTCACGATTTCACTGGCATGCCGCTGGATGGCAATCGAAACCGTCCATCTTGCGTGCTGCTCGGCATCTTCCTCGTACTGGTCTTTGAGTGTTTTAAACATCTGTGCAAGATCGTGCCGGTACTTGCGCTCCATGTCCCCGAAAATTTGTTCCTTTGCTTGCGTTTCGGTGAGCCGACCGATTTCAAATAGCTTTTCCTGCTGCTCCACCACGAGCTTGTCTACTTCGCCCTCCTTGGCATGTACCTGTGCTTCCTTTTCCCGTAAGCGGTCTTCCCGCTTGGAGAACTGTTCTTCGCGTGCACTGAGGTTTTCTTCTCTTTTTTCAATGCGGGTTTCCAAACGCTTGTTCTCGTCCCGCTGGCGGTTCAATTCCCGTTGGTTTTCCTCGTAGATTTTTTGGGCTTTCTCTTTCGCGTCCAGGTGCGCTGCTTTCAACAAGTCCTTTGCTTCTTTTTTTGCAGTGCTCAAAATTTCTTCCGCGGAAAGGGAGGACTGGCTGATTTCTCGTTCGATTTCCAGGCGAATGGTCTTTGTCAACCAATTGCGCGTGATCCAAAAGCCCGTTCCGATTCCGCCCGCAATTCCTACCAATACCAAAAGGATCCATAACAAGGGCCCCATTTTTTCACCTCCATGTATATGAAACAAAAGATTCTCTCTGTATTCCTGGCCGGAACCGCACCAGGTGGTACGATGCTACTTGAGTGCCTGCTGAATGGTCTGCCAGGGAAAACCCCTGCGAATCATGCGTTGAATCCACTTTTGTTCCGCGATGTTCTCCTGCTTCTTGCGGTGTGCACGAAGGATTTCCTCCAGGTCCACATCCTTTTGTACGCTTTCCAGGGCCACACCAATCGTTTCCGGAGTCACCCCCAGCTGACGGAGTTCCTGTTCCACGAGCCGAGGGCCTTTCGTCTTGAGGCGAAAGGCATCTTCGGCGTACAGCATGCAAAACCGCAGGTCATCGATCAGCCCGTTCTCTTTCATTGTCCGAACGAGCTCCTCGATTTCCTCCTCGTCAAACCCTTTTTGGGCGCATCTCTCGCGGATTTCCGCCTCGCAGCGAATCCGATGCTTGAAAAGCAGGGAAACGTACCGTTCAATTCCCAGACCAGGGCTCATTGCTCTTTTTGGGCAGCTCCGGTGTCTGAGGGTGTCGGAACAATGATCTTGAGCCCATGTTTCTCGCGGATCCGGTTCTCCAGTTCCAAGCAAATGTCGGGGTTTTGCTTGAGGAATTCAATGGTGGCGTTTTTGCCTTGGCCGGTACTGGTTTCTTCGCCATCTGGCTTGAGATAGCTGAACCACGATCCCTTTTTCAAGATGAAATTGTCCTTGACGCCCATGTCCACCAGTTCGTTTTCGCGCACGATACCCTGCCCGTACATGATGTCGAAGTACGCTTCCTTGAACGGAGGCGAAACCTTGTTCTTCACCACTTTCACCCTGGTTTCCGAGCCCACCGATTCGCTGGAATCCTTCACGGTGCCGACGCGGCGCACGTCCATGCGGATGGAAGCGTAGAACTTGAGTGCCATACCCCCGGAGGTGGTCTCGGGGTTTCCGAAGCTAATCCCAATTTTCATGCGCAGCTGGTTGGTGAAGATCACGCAGGTTTTTGACTTGTTCACCACCCCGGAAAGTTTCCGAAGAGCCTGGGACATCAACCGAGCTTGCAAACCCACTTGCATTTCTCCCATGTTCCCGTCGATTTCGGCCTTGGGCACGAGTGCGGCCACCGAATCGATGACGATCAGGTCCACGGCGTTGCTGCGCACGAGGGTTTCCAAGATTTCCAGGGCTTCTTCACCACTATCGGGCTGGGAAATCAGCAGGCTTTCCAGGTCCACGCCCAAGTTCTTGGCGTAAATCGGATCCAGGGCATGCTCGGCATCCACGAAAGCAGCCACACCGCCTCGTTTCTGGGCTTCGGCGATGGCATGCAGCGTGAGGGTGGTTTTCCCGCTTGATTCGGGCCCGTAAATTTCCACCACCCGTCCCCGGGGGTACCCTCCCACTCCCAATGCAACGTCAAGCGCCACCGAACCCGAGGGAATGATTTCGAGGTTGGAAAGCACATGGTCCTCACCCATGATCATGATACTTCCCTTCCCGAAGTCTTTTTCGATTTGCTTGATCGCGTTTTGCAAGGCCTTTTCTTTATCTTTGTTCATCATTCCAAATTCCTCCTTCGAAATGTTCTATGCCAATGAAATCGAATCGAGTCGCCTGTACAAGGCACCCTTCGAGGAGAGGGTGGATTGGTACAGGTGTACTTGTTGCACGTGCTGCGTGCCAGGAAGCGTACGCACTTTTTGGAGCAGGAGCTGGAACTGTTCCGGACAACGTTTGATGCGGCCCAGCGTTACATGGCCGGAAAACTGCGGATGGAAGCGAACCGAAAAGCGTTTCAGCACAGGTCCGGCCTGCGAAAAAAGGGCTTCCAGCGGGGGGGAAGGACGCGTTCCCACCCAAAGGACCCGTGGAATGTCCCCTTTTCGGAAATAGGAAACCTGGTCCAGCACGTGGAGCTCGAAGGGTTCCGAGGAAAGAACCTTGCGAAGCTCTTTCCACAAGGACTGCACCACTTCCGAGGGGAGCTCTCCCAAGAAGGCCAAGGTTAGATGGAAATTTCCCAAGTGGGTCCAGCTCCCGGAAAAGCCCATGCTTGCCAAAAGCTGGGCAGTTTGAACCCAGTTCTGTTGCAGTTCCTCCGCGAAATCGATGGCTACAAAACTCCGTACGATCTTGTCCTCAGTCAAAGTACTCCTTCACCCCCTGAAAGTAGCTCCAACCGGAAAGCACGGTTACGATTGCCACAATCCAGGAAAGGGCCGCGATCCAGGTGGAAGTGATCCCGGGAAAAAGGAACGACAGCAACACCACCACCAAGAAAAGCATCTGGCTGGCGGTTTTCCACTTTCCCCACCAGTTGGCCGCGATGACGGTTCCCTTGGAAGCTGCCAACATGCGCACCCCGCTCACGGCAATATCGCGGAAAAGCACGATGGCCAACAGCCAAAAACTCACCCGGTCGATGGCAACAAGTGCACACAAAACACCGCTCACGAAGGCCTTGTCCGCGAGCTGGTCCAAGAACTTGCCCAAAGTGGACACTTGGTGGAAGCGTCGCGCCACGAAGCCATCCAGCCAGTCGCTCAGCGACCCGACCACGAAAAGGACCAGTGAGAAAAGGGCCCAACCCCGGTGCATCGGGGAAAGGGATATTCCCCACATGAGAACGGGGATGATGACTACGCGGAACAGCGTGATCTTGGTAGCCAGGTTTACCTTCATAGCACCCTTCCCTCCAGGTCATATTCCCAGGATGCGGTGATTTCGCATTCCACGAATTCGTGCAAATGCAAGGGACGATCCGACGAAAGGATCACGCTGGCATCCACTTCCGGCGCATCCCGAAAACTCCGCCCGATGAAAACCCCGTCTGCCTGCTCTTCTACGAGTACCCGCATTTTTTTCCCGATCCATTGCTCTGCCGTTTGCTCTGAGATGTCCTTTTGAAGCTGCATTACCTGTTCCAACCGCCTTTGTCCCGTTTTTTGCGGGACTGGGGAAGCTTGGTTTTGCGCAAATGCAATGGTGTTTTCTTCCGGGGAATAGAGGAAGGCCCCAAGACGATCGAAACGCACCTGCTCCATGAAAGCCAGGAGTTTGGCAAAATCCTCCTGGGTTTCCCCGGGATACCCCACCATCACGGTGGTACGGAGAACCGCGTTGGGGATTTGTTCCCGCAAGCGTCGGAAGAGATCGCCCAGTTCGCCCGCATTCTTAGTGCGGTTCATGGCTTTCAAGATGGAATCCGACGCATGTTGTATGGGGATATCGAAGTAAGGAAGCACTTTTCCCAAGGATGCCATGGTATCGAGTAGCTTTTGGCGGAGGTGGTCTGGGTGCAGGTACATCACCCGAATCCAAAAATCTCCCGGGATTTGGTCGAGTTGCACCAGAAGGTCTTCCAGGAAGTTGGTGTCCGAATCGTACTGGGTGGTGTCTTGGTCCACAAGGATCAGCTCCTTGATACCCTGTGCCAACAAGTAGCGTGCTTCCTGCAGCACGGACTCCAACGTGCGGCTCCGGTGCGGCCCCTTGAAACCGGGAATGGAGCAAAAAGAGCAGCGCCGATCGCAACCGTCTCCGATCTTGAGGTACCAGTAGGCTGTGTTGGATGGCCGGTGGGGGTGGATGTTTCCAAACAAGGGGAATGGTTCGGTGGGTACGGAAACCAAAGGGTTGGGGTGATCGGGGATCTGGCGAAGCAACTCTGCCACCATTTCCACGGGGTGTAGACCGATCCAGCCATGGATTTCGGGAATTTCGCGCACCAGTTCGTGGTAATACCTTTGCACGAGGCACCCCCAAGCGATGACTTTCTGCTGCTGGGGACGATCCTGCCAAAGCGCGTATTCCAGGAGAGTGTCCACGGATTCTTCACGGGCATCATGGATGAACCCACAGGTGTTCACCACGATAATATCTGCCCTACGGGGATCACCCGTGCGGGAAAAAGGGGGCCGCAACAAGCTTGCAAGTGCGTTGCTATCGGCTTCGTTCTTCGGGCACCCAAGGGTTTCTATGTAAACACGCATCGTTCCCGTCCTCTCTTTTCCAATGGAAGACGGTTTTCAGCGAGATTTCCTTTTTTCCATGTAGAGCTTGCGAATGGCGGTGAGATGTTTGATGTACGCGGGGTCGGCGTAGTTTGGATAGGTGTAGTCCAAGGGTTGGAATTTCCCATGAACGTACATCAACGTGATTTCCGCGAAGATTCCCCGACGAAGGTAGATCCGATTGGCCCAATGCTTCGTGGAGGCCAAGACGAATTGGGTCGGGTGAATATACCCCGGATCGAGGTTGATCACCCGCTTGCCCTCCACCGAGAATTTTCTCTCCAGGCGATTCGTTTGTAGCTTAATGTCTGCCAGTTCACCCGGATGCACGAGGTTTTGGAAGCTCAACAGTTTCCCTTCCAGTACGCCTTCGCCCATTTCGCGGGAGTAGTAGAAGGTATATTTTCCAAAATCCAAGTTGGGAGAGACGAAATCAAGCTTCCCCCAGATCGACTCCAAAACGGGTCGGATTTCAGAAAACCGGTATTCCAAGTATCGCGCAAAGATAAAGAAGGTCAGGTTGACCAGGTCTACTTTTCGAACATCACCCATTGCGTAAGCGAACCTCAAATTGGAAAAAATGGATTTCCCATTCTTGAAAACCGTACTCGATTTTCAGCATTTGCAATCCTGGGTTCTGGATAGACCACGTTTCAGCAGGCTCCAAAACCTTGGATTGATTTGGCTCAATTATAACATCTTTGCCGTTGATTTTGATTTCCACGGAAATGGAATTCGGGTTTTGGATGCGCGGACGTTGCTTCTTCTGGAGATCATTGATGGCCCACACTTGCAGCAGTAGGATAATCGAGAGCACGGGTACCAACAGGTAGATCATCACGCGTAAGGGGCGGATGCCCGAGAGGGAACCCGTGGAGGAGTTCGTGGTGGCCGAAATTTCTCGGAAAACCCCCAACCCGTCGAGATACTTCTTGAGTACCGTTTCCGAAGAGAGTTGCAGCAGCAAGGCATATCTTTGGAGGATTTCTTTGCCATAGATTTCGGGGATTTTGTCGAAGTAGCCGTTTTCCAATTGTTGCAGTGTCTCGGGAGTCACGTTGGCACGCTCCATGACCTGCTCCTCCGAAAGGTGGAAGAATGCCCTTCGGTTTTTTAGGAGCGTGGCCAGTTCTGTCCATGGCTGAATGTTCATTCTTGTTCCCCTCTCAATCCCACGGGTTTTCCCCCGTTGCCTTGAGGATGCGGTTCATGATGGCAAATCCCAGTCCGCGGGGTGGAAAGCCTTCGACGATGCCCACATCCATGCCCAACCGATCCAACAAGCGGAAGCTGTCGAACAGGTTTTTCGCAACGGAATACAGGTCTTGTCGGGTCCCCATCGAGCTGTTTGCAATTTTCTCCTGGTCGTACACACCACGCGTTTCCTCGGTGGAAAGGATCCACACCTTCTTCCCCCGGGTGGAATATTGCCGAAAAAGCAATAGAGCCCGTTGCTGCAGGCGGGAGAGGTCTTCGTCGTATGGGCAAAGCACGAGCTGCGCACGTGGTGCATAGTGCCGGTACTTCATCCCCGGGGCAAGGGGTTGGTGGCTGGAACCTTGCGCAAAAACGATTCCGGGAATCCATTTTTGGAGTTCTTCCACGGACAGTGGCCCGGGGCGCAGCAACAGTGGAGGAGTATGCGAAAGGGAAATGATCGTTGATTCCAGCCCCAGGGGGAGTTCTCCTGCGTCGAGGATCCAGTCGACCTTTCCCTCCATTTCTTCCAAGTGGGAGGAACGGGTGGGACTTGGAAAGCCGGAGCGGTTCGCGCTGGGCGCAGCCACGGGAATCCCACAGCTTTCCAAGAACAGCTGCGAAACCGGGTGAGCAGGCATCCGGACCCCAACGGTATCCATGTGCGCAGTGACACACCCCGGAACGGCGGCGGTTTTTCGAAGCAGGAAGGTGACCGGACCCGGCCAAAAGCGCGTAATAACGTCCTTCCACCGGGAAAGCTCCTGGGAGTCCACCAAATCGTGCAGTACCTCCACGGAAGCTACGTGGACGATAAGGGGATTGTCGGCTGGGCGCCCCTTGGCCGCGAAAATGGAACGTACGGCGTTTGGGTCGTGGATTCCCGCACCCAGGCCATACACGGTTTCGGTGGGGAAGACCACCAATCCCCCAGAGCGGATACACGCACCCGCAGGGGAAACTTGTTGTGCGATCGTTTCCCGGGACCAATGCCCGGGAATGACAAGCCGGCGCGTTTCCACGGTTTACAGCGGCTGGATCCAGAAGTTGCGGTTCCGGGGACCATCAAATTCGCAGAAGTACACGCCCTGCCACGTTCCGAGTTGCAACCTGCCCTCTTCCACGATAAGCAGTACCGACGAACCGGTGAGGATTGCCTTGATATGGGCATCGGAATTTCCCTCAGCGTGGGCATAGCCATCTTGCTCCGGGAAGGAACGCGACATTTTTTGCAAAAAGTCTGCACGTACCGAGGGGTCGGCATTTTCGTTGATGGCCAGTGCTGCGGTGGTGTGGGGAACGAAAACGAGAACAGCCCGCGTTTCTGGGGGCATTTTCGAAACGTGCTCTTGGATTTGCAGGGTGATATCCACCACTTCCTGCCGTTTACGGGTTTTCAGGGTGCACGTTACCATGGGTTTTCCTTTCTCTTTAGCTGCGGAACATGGCCTTGAACAGCTTCCAAAAAGTGGGCTTGGCCAGGCGACTGTCTTCTTCCAGGGGGATCTTGTGGCCCATCAAGCGCCGGGCAATATTGGTAAAGATCTTGTTCAAATCGTTGTTTCCCTCGAAAGCGATGGGTACACCCCGGTTTGAGCCGACCACTACTTCCTCGGAATCCGGGACGATACCTTTCAGGGGAATGGCAATGGTTTTGAGTACGTCGTCGATTTTGAGCATGCCCCGCTTTTGGGACATGAACGGGCGAAACTTGTTGATAATGAGGAAGATCCTGTCGTCTGCAAGCTGCGTTTTCTCCAGGAGGCCTGTCACCCGATCTGCATCGCTCACCGCGGTAAATTCGGGGTTTGTCACCACCAAGGCTGCATCCGCGGCCACGATGGCGTTTCGAAACCCGCTTTCAATTCCGGCGGGGGAGTCGATGAGCAAGTAGTCAAAATGGGGCTTCAACTGGGCAATCACTTTCTTCATGTCTTCGGAGGTGATCATTTCCTTTGTGGCAATTTGCGAGGCGGGCAGCAGGAAAAGGTTCCTACTGGTCTTGTGGCGAACGAGCGCATCTTGGGCTCCCACTTTGCCAGAAACCGCATCCATGATCGTGTACACGATGCGGTTTTCCAGCCCCAGCACCACGTCCAGGTTCTTCAATCCGATATCGGCGTCCACCACGCATATCCTTTTCCCGAGGTTGGAAAATGCAGCACCAAGGTTGGCGGTTACCGTGGTTTTTCCCACACCGCCTTTTCCGGATGTAACAACGAACACCTCACCCAACACCATCATCCCTTTTTTTCGAAGATTCCCGGGGAGCTTTCTTCCCGTGCAGGATCAGCGAGCTGGTCTTTCATCATTGCCTCCACTTGCACCACGATCCTGTCCATGATTTCCTGTAGATCACCGGGAAGGGAGCAACCAGCCGCACGGGCATGCCCGCCTCCCCCGAACTGGAATGCAACTTCTGATACATCGAACCATTTCTTGGAGCGGAAGCTCACCCGGACTTTTTCTCCGTCCTGCACGAAAAGGATGGCAGTTTCCGATCCCTTCATGGAACGCAGGTCACCTACGAAACCAACGCTATCTTCCGGGCGCGAGCCCGTTTGTTGGAACATGGATTCGGAAAGGTACGCGAAAACCAGTAATCCTCCCAAGCGTTGCTGAATCGCTTCGAGCATCAACGACATCAGCTTGAACTCTTCGGGTTTTCGGTTTTCCAGGATCATGCTGGCGTTTCCATACGCATCCGCGCCTTTTCCCAGTAATGCAGCGGCGTCTTGCATCAGTTTTTGGTCGGTGTTGGAATACTTGAAAAAACCCGAATCGGTTTGCAGTCCCAACAGGTTCAAGGTTGCATACACGGGATCCAGAAGCACTTCCATCTTTTGTGCCAACCAGAAAACCATTTGGGCAGCCGCAGCGGCCTGGGAATCCACCCAGTTGAACGTACCGAATTGCGTGTTCGTGCGGTGGTGATCGATCACGAAGCTTGGGATTTTGTGCAACAATGGTTCAAACTTTCCCAAGCGATCCGGGGAGGAAGCATCCACCACGATCATGGCATCGGGGAACTTTTCGTCCGAAGGTAGGTCTCTCCGAATGGTTTGGATCAAGGGCACTTCGTCCATCACTTCGGGGAGTGGGCTATCGATCAACGGAATCGCTTTTTTCCCCAGCCGCCGAAGCATCAGGGTCGTGCTCAAAACCGAACTGATGTCGTCTCCATCCGGATCGATATGGCCGATCACGGCGAAGGAGAAATGCTTATGGAAAAAAAGTTGGAAAGCCTCCAGCTTTTCCGGGGGAATCATTCGGTTTCTCCTTGGCTGGGGGTAGAAATCCCCTTTCGTTTCTTGTTTTCGTACATGTGTTTGTCCGCCCTTTCCAAGGCGCTTTCGGCGGTATCGTCTGCTTGAAGGAACGTGTGGCCCATGCTGACCGAAACGGGAATGGGGAAAGGTACCTGGGACAACTCTTTTTGAAAGCGGGACAAAAAGCCCTCCAGTTCCGCGGGAGAATGGATCAAGGGCATGATGACAAATTCGTCCCCACCGTAGCGGAAAACCTTCTCACCCCTGCGAATATGGGATTTCAAGAATTTCCCGAATTGTTCCAACACCTGGTCTCCCACCACGTGCCCGTACCGGTCGTTGATCTCCTTGAAATGATCGATATCCATGAACAGCAACGCCAGCTGGTAGCGATGGCGTCGGATATTCTCGAATTGCTCCTGCATGTATTGAAAGAGGGACTTCTTGTTCCAAAGCCGGGTCAAGAAATCCATGTTTTGGGTTTTTTCGCTCGCCTCGAGTGCTTCCCCCAGGATTTCTTCGATCACCACGTCGTGGAAAATCATGGCCACTCCTCGGTCTTTGCCTTCTCCATCGTGCAGTTGGGCGGCAAAAAGGCGCACATGCACAAGGTTTCCCGAAGGGCAAGAAATCCACACGTCGATGGCGGCAGCAGGTTGGGGGGTTTTCAACAGCTTCTTGATGTCTTTCCATTGAACAGGATGGGAAAAGGCATCGCTCATGGCCAAAACAGAGTCAAATCCTTTGTTCACCAGAAGGGAGGAGTCGATGCCGGTTAAAAAAGAAGCCCAATGGTTCCAAAATTCAATTTTGCCGTCGCTATCCGCAATGAAAACACCCGTAGGGATTAAGTCGAGTGTTTGCAAGAAATTGTCAAACGCGATCTCTTTCATGTGCTTTCCTTCCCCACCCCAGTTCGGCGGAAATGAATTGAGTCGATTATACCATAAGCCAGCGCATGCCCAGGTAGAGCGTGGCGACACCCAAACCCAGCGCGGTGATCGCTACCCCTTCCTTGAGGAAAGAGAGGAAGCGAATGCGAGAGCCCGTGTTGGATTCCAACAACCCCACCCCGACCATGTTGGCAGCAGCGCCGCTGATGGTAAGGTTTCCCCCGATGCATGCTCCCAGGGCAAGTGCCCACCACAATTCCCTTCCATGGGGAACCACGGGCACCAGTTGCTGCACAACGGGAATGAAGACGGTGACGACCGGCACAGCCCCGATGAACCCTCCGATCAACGCGGAAAGCCAGAGGATCGAAAGGATGAGGATAAAGGGCGAGGAGGACATGCGCACCAGGGCGTTGGCGATGTCGGAGATAACCCCCACGTCTTCCAGGGCACGCGCAAGCATGAACAGCCCCACGAAGAAGAAAAGGGTGTCCCATTCGATTTCACTGGAAACCTGTTGGAAGTCCCTTTTCGCGAGGATCATGATAAGCGTTGCGCCGGAAAGGGCAACCAGCGAAGCTTCCAGATGCAGTTCGGAGTGCAACACGAACCCGGCGATCACCCCCAGGAAGACAGCCACGCCCTTGAAAAAAAGCTTCCGGTCCACGATCGCGCGACCCGGATCGATGGACAGTAACCGCTGCGCCTTGGCTTCCTCAATGTGACGAAGGCCCGGGTAGCGGAAGCGGAAATACACGATGGTCAGCACCAGCATGGCAATAGAAGGAAGGATCATGATGGCCAGGAAACCCACGAATCCAGTTCCGGAAGCGCTTCCCACCAGGATGTTCGGGGGATCCCCGATGATGGTGGCCATCCCCCCGATGTTCGCCGCGAAAACCATGGAAAAGATCATCGGAGTAGAGGGGATGTTGGCGGTGTCCGCGATCAAAAAGGCCACCGGCGCAAACAGTAGGATCGTTGTTACGTTGTCCAGTAAGCTGGAAAAAAGGGCCACGGCAACCAACAGGGTGAGGTAAATGCGGTACAGGTTCCCGCGCGAACTCTTCACCACGATCGCGGCGATGTACTCAAAGAGCCCCGTGGATTTCAAGATACCCACCAGAACCATCATTCCAATCAGGATGCCGATGGTGTTGAAATCCACGTAACTCCCGATGTTGGAAATGGTCAGACTATCCGAAAGATGGGTGAAACAGGCAAGCAAACCCATCGCGAAAGCGATGAGGGAACGTTTGAACGACCCGGTGATGATCAAGAAGTACGTGATGAAGAAAATCGTAAGGATGATGATCTTCGCCATTCAATCCCTCCCTCCGATCCAAACGAGAACTTGTTCCTTCGCGTGAAGCAAAGAATCAGAGGGAGTGAATGACACGGGTCACAACTCCCCAAATAATCAAGTCTTCTTCTTCCCGAACCTGGATCGGAGGAAACTTGTCGTTTTCCGGGGCAAGCCACAGCATACCGCCTTTTCGCAGCAGCCTTTTGACCAGCAAATCGCCATTCAGGGCTGCGATGACAACCCTACCCTCCGAAGGGGGTAAAGAGCGGTCCACCACCAGGATGTCGCCATCGTGGATCCCGGCTTCCAACATGGAATCGCCCGCAACACGCACGAAGTACGTTGCGGGAGGATTTTTCACCAGCTCACGGTTCAGGTCGAGCGTTGCATCCATGCCATCGTCCACGGGCGAGGGAAAACCCGCTGAAACCTTGGAGGTGGCAACGGGGATTTCCAGCGGATGGCCAATTTCGGGCAAAAAAAACTGGATAACCTTCATGCTTTCCGTCCTTTTCTGGTTTTCCACCAAGTATATCACATGGGGCGTTGCCTGTGGTACAATTTTAGCAGAAACAAGGAGGTGCTTTTCATGGATCAACCGATTCGTGTTTCCCCTGAAATTGAATCTGCCCTGAACCACAACCAACCCGTGGTGGCGCTCGAGTCCACCGTGATTGCCCAAGGCCTTCCCTACCCGAGGAACCTGGAAGTAGCCCAGAGCATGGAACAAACCATTCGCCACCAAGGAGCCATTCCCGCCACGATTGGGATCCTGGAAGGAGTGGTGTACGTTGGCATGAGCCCAAAGCAGGTGGAAACACTCGGAGACCCCAAAAACACCGTGCTCAAGGTGGGAGCCGCGGAAATCCCCTTTGCGGTGGGACTGAAAAAAAATGCCGCCACCACGGTCAGCGCCACTTCGCTTCTGGCCCGCGTGTGTGGAATCCACTGCTTTGCCACCGGTGGGATCGGGGGTGTGCATCGCGGGGTAAGCGAGTCGTATGACGTTTCCCAAGATATCCAGGTTCTATCCCATACCCCCATCGTGGTGGTGAGTGCAGGAGCAAAATCCATCCTTGATTTGCCCAAGACCTGTGAAAAGCTCGAAAGCGAAGGTATCTTGGTTTTGGGATACCAAACGAGCCATTTTCCGGCTTTCTACTGCCGCACCTCACCCATTTCCCTTTCCTTTCGCGTGGAAAGCCCTGAGGAAGTGGCGCGAGTTTTTTGGGCCAAAACGCGCGTGGGAAACCAGGGTGCGCTGCTGGTTGCAAACCCCGTTCCACAGAAAGATGAAATTCCCTATGATCAAGCCGACTCCTGGATCCGCACGGCCATAGACTCGGCCCACGAAATGGGGTTTGCGGGTAAGGAACTCACACCATTTTTGTTGAAAACCCTGGCGGAGAATTCCGGGGGGAAAACATTGGAATCCAACATTTCGCTTTTGCTCCACAACGCGTATTTGGCAGCGCAAATCGCCATCGCCATCGGGCACACGCACCCGGAGAATCCCCATGCCAAAATGGGTTTCGTTCGCTGACCATGGACTGTCCTTTCTGCCAGTTACCCAGGCACAACCCGGAGAAAATCCTGTTTGCAACCCGGCACTTTTTTTGCGTGGAAGACAAGTACCCGGTGAACCCCGGGCACGTACTGGTGGTTTCCCGAAGGCACGTTCCCACCGTTTTGGAATGCGAGCCGGCCGAATGGAAAGACTTGGAAGTCGCGCTGCGAAAGGCCAAGGAACACTTGGAGCAAGTGCGTGCGCCTTCCGGGTTCAACGTCGGGTTCAACGTTGGCCAGGATGCGGGCCAAACCATTTTCCATGCCCACGTGCACGTGATTTCCAGGTATCCCGGCGATACCGATCCATCCTGCCCCGAACCACTCCGGGTGAAGATCCCACGCTTGGAATACCTGCGGGACAACGATCTCTTCAAGAAGGTTATTTACTCCGAGGCCATCGAGAAGAGGATCCAGCAAAGGAAAGACCGGCTACCTGCAACCGGTGCGGCCAGCACGATGGAGCTTCGCAGCGCGTTACTGGATGCAGCGCGTTCCTACCACGAAAACGGGGATAGTGACCAGCTCACCAAGATGCTGGATTTGATCGCCCGTATTGCACTGGAGAACGAGGGGGAAGAAGAGGGACAGAACGGTTTTCCCGGCGAATCCGCCAAGCCTTGACAAACCAAACCTTTTCGTGTAATATATAGCACGTTGCACCAGGCCCCCATCGTCCAGCGGTCTAGGACATCACCCTTTCAAGGTGGAGACCGGGGTTCGAACCCCCGTGGGGGCGCCAGGTATTCGAAGCGTGGGCGCGTAGCTCAGCGGGAGAGCGTCTGCCTTACAAGCAGAATGTCGTAGGTTCAAATCCTGCCGCGCCCACCAGGAACATGCCAAGGTAGCTCAGTCGGTAGAGCAGTGGACTGAAAATCCTCGTGTCGGCAGTTCAATTCTGCCCCTTGGCACCAAAAAAACCCCGGTTTCCCGGGGTTTTTTTCTTTTTTCTTTCCCTTGCTTTCGGAAATGCTCAGGGTGCGAACACAAAGAACGGTGGAACAAGTTTTTGGGCCAGGAGCAAGAGCAACAGGCCGTAAAGCGAAGAGGATAAGCCCAGTATCCAGGCTGCCAGGGCAAACCCGGATTTGACCCGCAAAAAAGCAACAAGCCCCAGGATTACCGAAATGGGGCCAAGGAATAGCGGCAGAAAAAGGATCGAACACAAGGCCAGGATGACCGCGGCGATCCCGAGTTCGAAAGGAGACATTCCTGCCTTTTCTCCGGGGACGGGCGGTGTACGTTCCGGGGAGGAATGCGTTGGGCGCGATTCACTTCTGCGCAGCGCCTGGAAAAAGAGCGCGGGATCATTGGGCGGGACTTTCCCCGAATAGACCCTTTCCACCAAGAAATCCACCGTGCCAGTGGGGATGGAAGGGAACATGTTGTAGGCTTTTTGCCGGGTAGAGTACCGACCTTCTCCGTCTTGTTGCGCGCGGCTGACGAAAGCGATCAAGTCTTTTAGGTTTTCGTTGTTCATCGTTTCCACATCTTCACCTCCGATTCGAATTATAACATTTTTTTCTTCTGTCTAATTCGCGTTCCGCGTTCTTTCCCCCAAAAATGTGGTAGAATAATAGCTGGCAGGTGTTTTCATGAAACAGGAACAGAAGACGTGGGATACAGGTTCTGTGATTTTGTGGGCGCAGGAGTATTTTTCCCGGAAGCAAATCCCGCAACCTCGTCTCAGCGCAGAACTCCTTTTGGCCCATGCAACGGGCTTGTCCCGCACGGGTTTGTATACACGGTGGGGGGAAGAAGTTTCCGCACCGAGCCTTTCCACTTTCAAGGAGGGACTCAAGCAGTTGGTTGCCGGGATTCCCCTTGCACACATTACCGGCCACAAGAACTTCATGGGCTGGGATTTTTGCGTGGACCAACGTGTGCTGATTCCCCGCCCCGAGACAGAAGAGCTTGTTGAATGGGTGGTGCAGGAGTACAAGGGCTTCTCCCCGGTGTTCTTCGACTTGGGAACGGGAAGTGGCGTCATCGCGGTATGCTTGGCGCGTTTCTTTCCGGGCTCCCAAGTTCTGGCGACGGATGTTTCCAAACCGGCCTTGGAGGTAGCACGTGAGAATGCCCGCCGTTTGGGTGTGGAAAAGCAGGTTTGTTTCCAAGAAGCGGATTTCCTGGACATCCCGGAAGAATGGCTGCACCAAGTTGATGTGGTGGTCTGCAATCCGCCGTACGTGGCGATTGACGATGCTTGTCTTTGCGCCCAGGTTCGCGAGAACGAACCGCATCTTGCGCTTTTTGGGGGAGAGGATGGGTTGGCCTTTTTTCGACGGATTCGCGAGAATGCACCCCGGTTGCAGGGTAAAACGTTATTCTGCGAGATGGGTTTCGACCAGAAAGAAGCGCTGCAAACCCTTTTTCAGGAGTTCTCTCCAACTTTTCAAAGAGATCTCTTTGGAAACTGGCGAATGGTGAAAATTTGTGTTTGAGGTGATGCATTGACCTTTGAAGGTGGGGCGGATTTCCTTTCGGATTCGCGAATCGTTTCTGCGGTAGATCGTGCGGATGAACCCCAGTTCGCCGTGTTGCGCCCGCGAACCCTGAACGAGTATATTGGCCAAAAGAAGTTGAAACAGCGGATTCATGTAGCCATCCAGGCGGCGAAGTTGCGCAAGGAACCGCTTGACCATGTTTTACTGGCAGGACCTCCGGGATTGGGGAAAACAACCTTTGCAAACGTGATTGCCCACGAAATGGAAAGCAACCTACACATCACTTCCGGGCCGGTCATCGAAAAGCAAGGGGACCTTGCCGCGATTTTGACCAGTCTCGAGGCGGGGGACGTTCTTTTCATCGACGAGATTCACCGCTTGAGCCGAGTGGTGGAAGAGGTTTTGTATTCGGCGATGGAAGATTTCTCCCTGGATATTTTGATCGGCAAAGGGCCGGGAGCCCGATCCATACGGATTGACCTGAATCGTTTCACGCTGATTGGTGCCACGACGCGCAGTGGATTGCTGACCTCCCCCCTGCGAAATCGCTTTGGCATGGTCATGGAGCTGGATTTTTACCCCGAGGAGGATCTGGTCACCATTATTCAGCGCTCTGCCAAGATCCTGGGTACGGGGATCCACGAGGAAGCGGCAAAAGTTGCCGCACGCCGTTCCCGGGGAACTCCCCGCGTCGCGAATCGCTTGCTGAAAAGGATTCGGGATTTTGCCACCGTGGAGGGCAAAGAAACCATCGGTGTACAAGATGCCGAAAAAGCCATGGAGATGTTGGAGATCGACCAATTCGGATTGGATTACATGGACCGAAAGATCCTGCGCGTGCTCATCGAGCACTACAACGGGGGCCCTGCGGGGGTACGCGCCATCGCAGCAGCAGTAGGACTGGAGAGCGATACGATCAGCGAGGTATACGAGCCGTACCTGATCCAGGCGGGTTTCTTGATTCGGAGTCACCGGGGGCGAAGCGTGACACGCAAAAGCTTTGGCCACCTTGGATACGCCGTTCCAGAGCATTGGGAAAAGATGCCCCTTTTCCAGGCTGGAGAATAGATTTTTTTCAGGAGGAGCAAATGGAAAGACTGAGCTTGAACGTAGACCGAGCACTGGTTTCCCAAGCCAAGGATTTGGCCCGCGGAATCGTGGAGGACGTGTTTGGGTTTATCTCCGACCATACCACTGATAGTATCGAAAGGGCTGTTGCGCGTTTCTTCGGCGTGGATGGTGTGGATTCGGAAAATGTGCCGCTCCCGAACGTTTTGATCCATCACCTCGAGCAGAAAGGGGTTTTGGACCTGGGAAGCGCTTTTTGGATTGCAAACGGTTGCTTGGCAAAGAACCTTTCGCCCAACGAACTGGCCCTTGCCGTATCCCGCGGAGAGCTTGACCTCACCCAAATTGCTGCGCAACCTGCCGATGCGGTTCAGGGATGGGTTTCGCGCATGTGCAAGCGTGCGGTGGATTACCTCGAAAACGTGCGCGACCAGCGGGAAGAGATGATCGAGAACATGACCGACCCCCCGCGCCCCTACCGTTACGTCATCGTGGCCACCGGCAATATCTACGAGGATGTCGTGCAGGCCCAGGCAGCAGCCAAGCAAGGTGCCGACGTGATCGCCGTGATCCGTTCCACCGCGCAAAGCCTGCTGGATTACGTTCCCTTCGGAGCCACTACGGAAGGTTTTGGCGGAACCTACGCCACGCAGGAGAATTTCCGGATCATGCGCAAAGCCCTGGACGAGGTATCGAAGGGGGAAGAGAGGTACATTCGCCTCGTGAACTACGCCTCGGGGCTTTGCATGCCCGAAATCGCCATGATGGGTGCCTGGGAAGGACTGGATTTTTTGCTGAACGATTCCATGTACGGCATCCTGTTCCGGGACATCAACATGAAGCGTACGTTCGTGGACCAACACTTTTCCCGGTTGATCTGCGCTCTTTCCCATATCACCATTAACACCGGTGAAGACAATTACCTCACCACTTCCGATGCCATTGAAAAAGCCTACGCTGTGACCGCTTCGCAGTTGATCAACGAGGCCTTTGCCAAGAAGGCGGGGATGCAGGAGAGCTACATGGGCTTGGGGCACGCCTTTGAGATCAACCCGGACATCAAGAACGGGTTACTGTACGAAATTGCACACGCGATGCTGGCCCGGGAGCTGTTCCCGAAGGCGAGCTTGAAGTACATGCCCCCTACCAAGCACATGACCGGAAACATCTTCAAGGGGTATGCCATGAACACCCTGTTTAACCTTGTGTCGGTGTTGACCGGTCAAGATATCCAGTTGCTCGGGATGCTCACCGAGGCCATCCACACGCCTTTCTTGCAGGATCGTTTCCTTGCGCTGCAAAACGCGGATTACGTTTTTCAAAACGCGCGCAACCTGGGCAACGAACTGGGATTTCGCGGGGGAGGCTTCGTGGAAAAGCGTGCCAATGAGGTGCTGAAACAAGCCTTGAACCTTTTGGAACATGTTTCGGACGTGGGACTCATGAAATCCATCTCCGAGGGTCACTTCGCGGATATCCAGCGGGGGGAAAACAGGGGCAAGGGGCTGGCAGGCGTGGTGAAAAAATCCGTGGATTACTACAACCCCTTCTTGGAGGAAATCCAGCGAAGGCTGGGAATGGAGGGGACACGATGAAAATCAACCTGAACCCGAAACTCCAACTGGATCCCCAACATGTTTCCTCCTACGGGGATGCCACGAACGATGGAGCGGTGCAGCTCTCCTTTACCCTTCCCGTACCTTTTGGCGGAGTGGCGAAGGAAGCCGCCAGGCGCTTCGTGATGAACATGGGTTTTCAAAAGGCGGAAGTGGTTTCCATGGAAGACCTGGGGGAAGGCTTCAGCTTTTTCGTGGTGTTTGGGCATACCTCCCTGGGGGTAGATATCTCGAACATTCACGTGGTGGAATTGGACTTCCAACACATGGAACGGGAGGAAGTGGATCGCTTTATCCAGCAGGGAATCGGCAGGAAAGTGGTGGTCGTGGGTGCCACCATAGAAAGCGATGCACACACCGTGGGGTTGGATGCCATCCTGAACATGAAGGGGTACCACGGGGACTACGGCCTGGAGCGGTACCAGATGTTTGATGTCGTGAACATGGGTTCGCAGGTATCTTGCGAAGACTTGATCGCAACTGTCAAGGAGGTTCACGCAGACGCCATCTTGGTTTCCCAGATCGTGAGCCAACGGAACATCCATATCCAGAACCTCACACGCTTGATGGAAATGATGGAGCACGAAAAGGTTCGCGACAACGTAGTGGCCGTCGTGGGAGGACCACGGATCGGGCATGAGTTGGCGATCGAGTTGGGGTACGACGCGGGTTTTGGCCCGGGAACCGTTCCGAGCCAGGTGGCGAGTTTTCTCGTACTAAAACTGGTCGAACGAAAGGAAAGGGATCGGAAATGATGCCGGTAGGACACGAACCCCTGATTGGTTTGATCGGCCTGCCAATGGTGGGAAAGACCACCCTGTTCAACCTTCTGAGTGGACAGCATCCGGACCATGTTTCGCACACTGGCGGAGAAACACGCGTGGTGCACGTTTTCGATGTTCGGGTGGAGAAACTTTCCCAGATGTACAACCCCAAGAAAACGATTTTTGCCTCGCTGCAGTTCACCGATACCGATGGCCTCGATCCCAAGGCGGGTGCGCGGGAGAGGAACCGCGTTTTCGGGCAGATCCAAAAGGTGGATGCGTTGGTTTGGGTAATCGCCCAGTTCGATTCACTGGGATTGGACGCCTCACAGCAAGTGGAAGACATCCACTCGGAGATCATTCTTCACGACTTGGAGCGCGTGGAATCCCAGATCCAACGGTTGGAATCTGCCAAGAGGAAACTGGAGCATGCGGAACAGGAAGCCCTGGATTTCTTGCACCAACTCAAACTTCCCCTGGATGAAGGTGTTTTCCCAGATGTGTCCGAAAAAAGCGAGGAGTTTTTCCGGGCCCTTTCCTCGTACGGGCTTTTCTCGCTCAAGCCTTCCATGGTAGTTCTCAACAGTGATGAAAAGCATTTCCGAAAGGGAGTGGGCCTTTCGGAAGAATGGAAAAAGACCATTGCGCAGAATCACCTGGGTTGGATGGAAATCTGTGGCAAGTACGAAATGGAAATGATGGATTTGGAGGAGACCGAGCGGCAAGAATTCTTGCAAGACCTTGGGATCCGGGAAAGTGGAATCCAGCGCTTGAGCAAAATGGTGTTCGACCACGTGGGTTTGATTTCCTTTTTCACCGTTGGGGAGGACGAGGTACGTTCATGGACGGTGCACCGGGGATGTTCTGCCAGGGAAGCCGCCGGCCGCATCCACTCGGACTTGGAAAGAGGCTTTATCCGTGCGGAAATCATGAAAACCGAGGAATTGTTGGAACAGGGCTCGGAAAAAGCGTTGAAGGAAAAGGGTTTGTTCAAGGTCGTGGGAAAAGAGCACGTCGTGGAAGACGGAGATATTTTGCACATTCGATTTAACGTGTAGGTTACCAATTTTTTGGGGGGGTTGCAATGAAAAGAGCGGTTTTGCTGTTCCTTGCTTTGGCGTTCGTGGGGGGGCTTTTCGCCAGCAGTTTCCATGGGATTTCCTTCGAAGAATGGAAAACCGTGCTGGAACTGGGGAGCCCGTCGGAGAAAAAGATGGCTTTGGAAGCCCTGGGAAACATGATCGAACCCCAGGCAGAACAAATTTTGCTTTCGTACCTGGAGCACCCTGACTTGGAACTGCGTTTTTCGGCGGTGTGGTCGCTGGGGCAGCTGTGTAGTTCCCAGGCTGCCACGAGCATTGCGTGGATGATGGGGGAATACCAGGACGTACGGATCGACGGTGCATTGGTGAACATCGGTTTTCCAGCTGTGCCTCCGTTGGTACTCAAACTGAAACTGGCCTACTTGATGAAGGAGATGGAACAAGGCATTCGTATTTCGCGGATCCTGGTGGATATTGGGGATCCCGAGGGATTGCTGGAAGTGGCCACTTTCTTGTCCAACTTGTTGGGGGACGAATCCTACAAGGGACACGCATCGAGCATGCTTTCGCAAATCGGGGAAAAAGCCGTAGAACCGCTTCTAATTGCTCTTCGGAGCACCTACAACGACGAGGTGAAAGTCAACATCATCGGCACGCTGGTGCAAATCGGTGATGCCCGGATCCTTTCGGACCTGTACACCCTTTCTTCCCATCCCAACCCGGCTATCCGCCGACATGTCGCCAATGCACTTGGTCGGATGCCTTCCCCGGACAACCTTCCCTACCTTTCCAGCATGTTACGCGACGGGGATCAGAGTGTTCGAATCCAGGCGATCGTTGCATTGGGCGAAATCAAAGATCCTTCTTCGGTATCTGCGCTCATGGGCCTGCTAACCGACATGTCTCCGGTGATTCGTGCCTACTCCGCCTACGCTCTCGGGGAGATCAAGGATGTGCGAGCCGTGTATCCCCTTATCCAACTGTTGAACGATGAATCCGTGCTGAAGACCGTGGATCCGCGCACCGGGAAGTCCATCGAGATGGCTGTGGCAGCATTTGCCGTGGAAGCTTTGAAGAAAATCAACGATCCCCGTGGACTCGACGAATTACGAAGAAGGGGATTGCTCGAGTAATTTTGCCCCGAAAGGAAGATGGAAACCATGCCCAATTTTTCCTACAAGGCAACAGATATCAATGGCACGCGCTTGAACGGAGTGGTGACTTCCACGAACGAGGCAGCGGCGGTAAACTCGCTGATCAACAAGGGATACGTGGTTCTCTCGCTCAAGGAAGTCAAGTCGCACCGGATGAAACCGCTGTTCTCCCTGAAACTCATGGACTTGATGACGTTTTCCCGCCAGCTTGCCACCATGGTGGAAGCCGGGGTGAACCTTGCCAACGCCCTTGAGGTGTTAGCGGAGCAGGAAGTCTTTTCTCCCCGTTTTCGCAAGATCGTAACCAACGTTCTGGTGAACATCGAATCGGGGATGAGTTTCGCGGAAGCGTTGCAAAACGAGAAAGCCTTCGACGAAATTTTCATCAACATGGTGGACGCCGGGGAAACCAGTGGAACGTTGTCGGAAACGCTGGACAAGGTGGCGTCGTTCTACGAGTCACAGAAAAGGTTGCGCGACGAAATCAAGTCTGCGACCACCTACCCCGCCTTCATCCTTGTTTTTGCGGTTGTGATGGTGGTGGTGATCACCTTCTTCATCCTTCCCAAGCTGGTGGAATCCTTTGGCACGGAACCGACCGGTATCATGGCGGTGTTGATGAAAGCCAACAAATTTATTGGGGACAACTGGATTATCGTGGTTTTGGCGTTGGTGGGATTGGCGATTGGTACCTTCTTTTTCCTCAAAACCTCCGCGGGAAAGTCCACGGTATCCGCCATCATGGGTGTGATTCCCGCGGTGAAGAACATCCGTCGCAACAGCTCCCTGGAGCGGTACTGTCGTACCCTGGCAGTGATGATGTCCACCGGTGTGGATATCATCAAGTCCTTGGACTTGGCAAGTAAGGCGTCAGGAGACATCCGATTCGAGAAAATCACCGAGACGATGACCGATTCCATCAAGGCGGGAACCAGTCTCGAAGCGGCATTCGATGATGCTGGGCCATTTCCGGGAATCGTTGTGGCCATGGTGGGTACGGGCGAAAGAACCGGTAAGATGGATGCGGTGTTGGAGAAGGTGGCGATTTTCTTTGAGGAGAAAGTGCGCACCTCGGTCAAACAGCTCGTTTCCTTGCTCGAGCCCGCCATGATCGTCTTCGTGGGGCTTTTCATCGCTTTCATTGCCTACACGATGTACAGCTCGATCTTCCAGGGGCAGCAGAACATCAGTGGACTGTAATGGTTTGGGCAGGAAGCGCCCGGGGTTTACGCTGGTCGAGTTGCTGGTTCTCCTGGGCTTAAGCTGTTTTTTTGCGGGAACCTTCGGCGTGGCCGTGATACGGTCGGTGGGTTTCTTGGATGGATTTTCCGAACGGCTCTTTTTGAGCGAGTTCCGCTTGCGGTTCGAGCATACGCGCAAGGAAGCGCTCATGGCCCTGGAACCGAAGGAGCTCGTGGTGGAAAAGGGGAGCACCTGGTACGGTTATCGGTTTCAGCATCAGGTACGCGTTTCCTTCAATGCCGCGGGAATCATGGGAAAAGGACAAACCATTCTTTTGGAGAAAAATAAAGGGTGGCACTTCTTGACCATCCAGCCCGTAACGGGTGAAATTTCTTTTCAAACGTGTGAAAGTTCCGGGAACACCGGGAATGGGGGGCGATGACTTGCAGATCTTTAACCGCCGCGTTCTTGTTTTGGAAACCAATAATTTCGTGACCAAGGCGCTTCTGGTTCGTATTGCGGCAAAGAAAGCCAAGATCCTCAAGAAGTACAAGAAGGTGCACACGCATTTCGAGGGCGAGTGGATTTCCGCAACGCAGTTGGAAACGATGAAAAAAGCCCTTGCCTTCATTGGGACCGACGTGGAAGATTATGTCGTGATTAACTTCCCTTTCGAACGCGTCATCAGTTCCGTGGAAACCATGCCCAACCTTGCGGAAGAGCAACTCAAGAATGCCATAAAATTCAAAATGTCCGAGGAATTCAACATCCCCGTGGCGGACTTCATCATCGAGGTGGCGAAAGCTTCGCGCGGGGAGAAACCCCCTGCGGGTAACCGCCACTTGGCGTTTGCTACCCGCAAGAGTTCGCTGGAAGAATTCCTGAGCAAGGTGCTGGGGATTTCCAAGGTACCCGAGCCGGACATACTGATCCCGGATAGTTTGAAATACCTGGAATTGTTTGATGCGCGCTCGCTCCGCGAATCGGGTTTGCGGGACGAACGATTCAGCTTCCTTATCTGCATGGATTTGAACTACTCCGTGCTTTTCATCTTCAAAAACGGCTACCTGTGGAACCTCATGGAAATACCCTATTCCCTCAAGGAGTTGATTGGGGCACTTGCGGAAAAATCCATCGACGTGGACGAAGTGGTTTCCGCGCTCGTGGAGGGTTCCGAGATTGGCTCGCTGAGCTACGTCAAGGAAGTGCAACCGGTGCTCGACCAGTCGTACCAGCAGTTCTTGTTCGAGGCGGAGAAATCCATCCGGAATTTCTTGATCGGCCAGAAAGTGCAGAATCCGTTGGGTCAAATCCATTCCATTTTCGTGACATCCCTGAATAATCGCTTGACGATGGACTTGGAGTTCCAAGCCCATCAAATGCGCTTGCTGAACGGCATGCGTATCCAGCGGATTCCTTTGAAAGAGGACTTCCCCACCGAGCTTGATTCTTTCCGGACGGTGTTGGGGTTAGCGTATCGGGGGGTGAGGCAAATTGGTCGATGTAAATTTGTACAGTAAGAAAAAACCACGCTTGAAATTGCTCACGGTTCTTATCCTAACGGGGATCCTTGTGCTTCCGGTTGCCGCGTTTCGCATAACCCTTTGGTCGCTGCAAATGGTGGAATTCAACCGGCTCCAGAGCCAGTACCCAATCGCAGCGAGGGAAATGCAATCGTTTCGGAGTTCCGAATTCGCCGCAGCCAGGCAAAGATTGGACCAGCAGGAACGCAACCTGAGCGCGATGGTCACACGCGTACGGGCTGAAACCGCAAAAGTGGAAAAAGACCTGGTGTACGCAGGTACGGTGCAAAGGGTCTTTTCCAGTTTTTCCGACAGTTTCTCCCAAACGGGGAACGGGGAAAAAGTTTTCTTGAACCGTATGGCGGTTTCCAGGGGAAGCACAATGGATATGAGCTACTACGACATACCGTTTGCCGAAGAAAGTACCCAAACCCTTTCTTTATCCTTCGATTTCCATCAATCTTTCATGGAAAGCCTTTTGAAAACATTCCCCGCACCGGACGCAGACGCACAGGAAATCAATTTCCTTTTCTTGAACGCATTGTACAACCAGCTTTCCTTGGACCTGAAGGGGATGTGATCGCATGAAGATGCTATCGATTCAACGTCTCTTCGGCATTCTGATCGCCCTGGGGGTGTTTGTCGCGGGGGTGGTTTTGCTGGACCTACTGCCCTTCTTGAAATTCCAAGAGGAATCCAACGCTTTGCGGGAAGCTGCCCAGATCTACGAGACGACGTACCGCACGTTGGAGCTGGAGAAGACCAAGTACGCGCAGTACAGTGCCTTGGAGCAAAAAAGTGCCGAGGAATTCGACGGATTGCAAGCCATTTTCCGGCAAGCCGGTGCCCCCTTGGAACCGCACGGAGATTCCTTCGTGTTCAGTGGGTGGGTGGATGGAAATACCCTTGCCCGGGTGCTGAATTTCCTGGGGGGGTGCTCCACCTTGGTGCTGGAATCTTTCTCTTTCGAAAGCCAGAGCCCGCTGCCCATCATGATTGGGAAGGCCGAGTCTTTCCCGGTGCGGGTTGACTTGTTCCAGGTGAAGCGGGTCCCATACGATGTTTCCCTGGTAAAGAGGTGATGTGATGCCGAAAAAAAAGAATGCCAAGAAAGGCCAAAGTTCCCAACTGGTTCGCATCGTTGCGCTCGTGGTGATCGTAGGGATATTTGGTGCGGTTGTGGTTTTCTACACTTTGCCCCAGTTGGGCATCAACCTGTTTGGAGGAGGGAAGAAGCCTGCCTCCACCTCCACGCGTACGGTGTCCACGCGGACCACCACGACCACCGTGAAACCCCCGGAAACGAAACCCGTTTCGGGTGTGGATCCCCAGGCGGAGAAAACCATTCTGCAAAACGTGAAAGAAGCCATTGCGAGTGCGGGACCTTCTGCGCAGCTTTCGTACTCCCAGGATCTTTTTGAACCCTTCCTGATCCAGCTGGAAAACCGAGAAGAAGTGGAAAGACTGCTGTTTTCAACGGGTGAGGGGATCCAAACTCTTGCGGATACAACGTTTGTATCCTTCTTCGATGGAGGTACCGAACCGGAAACTATGGCATGGGTCCGGATGCGAAGGTACCAAAACCAGATCATTGAACTGAAAACGAACGACCTTTTGCCCGGCACCGATGATATGCAAGTGCTGGACATAAGCCAGCAAGGCATTTTAATCTACAAGTATCCCGAGGTAAATGAAGAGGGGGCTGCCACCAAACCTCAATTGTACCGGGTTCTGGCAAAACCGTTTGAAGAGATGGGAAGGATGCGTTTCCCGCTCAACCCGTAGGAGCCCGATTTGGAAAGGAAGTAGAAACAAGTAGAAACAAGTAGAAAGATATAGGGGGGAAAATCCATGAAATGGACCCGTTTGTTTGTGTTCTTCGCAATGCTGTTGCTTGCTGTCGGCTCGCTGTATGCCGCGGAGCTGGTGAACTACTCGTACTTCCCCGCGGACGATTCCGCGAACTTCATCTTCGTTTTTTCCACGGAACCCACCGGAATGGCCACCCGTTCCCAAGATTACGGTCGATACTTCGAAATCACCTTGCAAGGGAACATACAGGATGATCAAGAGATCCTCCGCTTCTTGGGGTACTCCCCGGTAGTGGGATTCAAGGCAACTTCTGGCAAAGACATGATTACCCTTCGATTCGACATGTTGCTCCCGCGGGAACCACAAGTGGAAATCCTGGCGAACTCCTTGCGAGTTTCTTTCCCTCGGAACACGTTCCCGATCCAGGAATTTGCCTCCTACACCGATACGGCATTGTCTGGTGACCGTCCCACGCTGGTATCCTTGCTCACCGTGTTGCGCAAGTACCTGGATGTGAACCTGGTGATCGATGAAACCTCCATCGGCAATGCCCGAGCGGAATTCGTGATGCTTTCGGAAAACCTGAAGGCCGAGGATTTCTTCCTGCAAATTCTCATGAACAACCCCACCATCGGGTACGCATTCTTGCCGAACCGCACCATTTACATCGTGCGTAAGGAAGAACTCGATAATAAAGTACAGCAAATGCTCCAAGAAGTGTCCCTTTCTCCCGTGCAAACCACCTCCTTTTGGTCTTCGTACACGTTCGTGATTCAGAAGAGCTCGGAACTGTACATGTCCCTCAGTGCGCAAGAAGAGAATAGCCAGTCACGAACGTTGAATACCGAAGCCTTTCGCCAATTGATCCTGGAGGAATTCGGGAACAAGTTCGCCAAAATCGGTCCTACCCTTGCCAACAACCTGATCGTTCTTCCCCGTGGGAAGGGTGCGGAAGAGGATATTACCGTGGGGGTTTTGCTCTACGGTGAGGCATCTACGCATGAGCGCTTCGAGTATTTCATGGCGTTTTTCGAAGGGATCAATGTCAGTGGGGAAGAGGGGAACCTTGAAGCGGAACCCAAGGAATACAGCCAAACCATTGCTTTCGACCCGCTGCTCGTGGAGGAACTTCGCGAATTCCTCGTTTTCTACACCAAAACGATTCGTACGCAGCTCCCGGAAAACGAGCGCAGCTCTTACATCGAGGGAGTAAGCTTCGAAATGAAAAGCCAACCAAACCGTGTCATTCTGTACGGTTCCCCCGATCAGGTACAGAAACTCCGCGGATACCTGGAAGGGTATATCCACGACCGGAAAGCGCGGGGCAACGAAAAGTTGGAATCTTTTCCGGTGCAGGACGGATACGGAAAGATCTTTGCACTTTCCCTGTCCCGGATCTTTCCCAAGGCCCTTTCCGAAAGCCAGGGGTTTTCCGGCAAGGAGTTGGTCCAAACCCCTACCTTCGAATGGGATAGCCAGTTGGTTTCCGACTTGTACTCTTTCGATGGCCAGGTAGACCAAGTAACCATCCTGGGTTCCAGTTACGAGGTTTCCACCGCCAAGCGGATCGCGGACGACTGGGGTTTATTGGTGCCACCCTTGGAGTCGGAGATCCGGATGATGGTGTTTTCCAACAACATCCCCGAATCCATCCTGGATGGATTGAAAAACCCGCTTGGCCCCAACAGCCTTGCTGCAAGGTTTCCGCTTTTGCAAATCGATTTCAGCTTCGACCCCCTGGTCGTGGTGAAAGGTAAACCCCACGATATCGATGCGCTGCAAGGGTACGTACGCGAAATCGAGTCGGCCTGGGTGCAGGAGTTTGAGAACTACGAGGTTTTGCCGGTGAGCGATGCCTTTTTCGCCGAGCAAGGATTGGTCAACGAGCTGCAGCAATTCATTGGGATTCGATGGCCTTCCATCGATTTGTTTCCCTTTCCCGGGTTGAAGGTTGTGCTTTTGAAAGCCCCCGCTTCGACGAACATGAAAAATGCCATGGAAGAAATCCGACGCGCCGACCAGGAAATTTCCCAAATCCCGGAGGTTGCTTCGCGGCTGGTGTACTTCGATCGTCTCTCCGAGCAGGACATCCAGTCCATATGGGAAAATTTCTACAAGGAACGGGGCGTGGAAAAGCTGTACTTCTCTTTCCTCGATGCCTACAAGGTGTATGGTCCCCAGCAAGCTGTGGACGAGATGATCCGCGAACTCAAGGAGCTGGACGTCACCCGCATCATGGGAAGGGCCACCGAGGAACCCGTGGTTGAAGAGCTGGTGCGGATCCGCATCACCACCCTCAGCTTGCAAGAAGTGCAACAACTCCTTTCCACCAAGGTTCCCAACGTGGTATTGACCCCCTTCCAGGATATCGGTTTCTTTCTCAAGGGCACGGTGGAACAGATCGAGAAGGCCAAGAACTTCCTGAACACCTTGAGCACGGACTTCATGGAGGAAAGCTCCATCGTTTCGCTGTCTTCCGGAGTGGCCCCGGAAACGGTGAAAAGCGTGCTGGCGCTGTACTACCCGGAAGGCCAAATTCAAATCCTTGACCTGGGCAACTCGCGCCTGTTGTTGAAAGGGCAGAAGGAGCGCTTGGAAAATGCCCGGCTGGTTCTCAAAAGCTTTGGGCTCGTGGACACCCCGGAGTCGCTGGAGAAGCCCTTTGTGAAAACCGTTGCCTACGGGGCGCAACTACCCGGTAAGATCTACCAGTACTCTCCCGCGGACATTCCCACGCTTCTTTCCGCGCTGTACCCTTCGCTGCAGGTGGACCACCTGGAAACCTCCCGGGTTTTCCTGCTGATCGGCCAGAAGAGCGACGTCTTGGATGCGGAAGCGTACATCCAGCAACTTCTTTCCAGCGAAGAACCCATCATTACCCGCACGGTAAGCTTTTCGCGGTTGTACGACGAAACGGCCCGGGCGGACATCACACCTGAAGAACTGGTGGAAGCCATTCGCCAGCTATATCCAACCGTGAAGGTGGAAAAGGTGGCGGGGATCAACATGTTCCAGGTGACGGGGATCGAAGCCGACGTGGAACCGGTAGTCGCGCAGATGCGAAGTTTCATGGATCCCGCTTTCCGCGTGTACGCGGACGGAACCTTCGACATCGACGTTTCCGGGCAATCCATTATCGAACTGTCCAAGAAAATCGCAGATGCGATGGAACCAGCGTTGCACCTGTATATCCCGGACCAAAGCAATGAAACCACCTGCGACCTTACCATGCAAGGCCTAACCTGGGAAAAATGGTGCCGGTTGATCGAACGGATTTACGACTTCAACGTGCAACAAATCGATGGGTTGGCAGAGCAGATTTTCGTGATGCTTCCCCCGGGTATCGAGCATCAAACGGGGGCAAGGAAGCAAAGGGTGTTGAATATTTCCCATGGTTTCGAGGAAGTGTCCAACATCATTGCCAACGTGTACGGCGGAACCGTGTACTGGGATGAAAGCAACGGGGTTCTGATTTTTTCCGGCATCACGGATGCGAAAATGGTGGAGATCAAACCCCTGATTTCGCAAATCGTTGACCCCCGAAAAATGGTGCAATTAAGTGCTATGGTCATGGAAGATGGTTTCACGGACCAGCTTCTTTCGAATTTCAGCATGAATCTTTCGACCTCGACGCCCACGATGTCGTTGGATTCCCAGGATGGTTTCAGTATTTCCAGCAGTATCCTGGGAATAGCTGACTTCTCGAAGATCTTGGAGGCCTTAACCCGGAACCTCCAGTTCTCGATGAGCTACAACAGTAGCAAGAGCGATGGAAAAACCCAACATATTTCGCAGCCTTTCGTGACCACGTTGAGTGGGGAAAGCGCCTACATTCACGTAGGAAATACCTCGACCTACGAGGTCATTAGTCCGGATTCTACCGAAACCCGTTTGCTCACCAACGAAACGGGGTACGAGTTGAACATCACCCCGTTCGTGCGCGCCAATGATACCATTTACTTGGAAGTGGACATCGTGGTTTCGTATCCCACGGACCCTGCTCCGTCCAGCCTTTTTTCGAATGATGAGCGCACTTCCCAAACCAAGGTGCTCTTGAAGAATGGAGATACCCTGGTCATCGGCGGGCTAAAGGGGGAAAGCATGCAGAAAAGCGTGAAAAAGCTTCCCTTTATTGGTGATTTGCCCTTCGTGGGGAAATTTTTCCGCAAGGAGACCGACATTTCCAACGAAACGACGCTGAACATCTTCCTCACCGCGAAGGTCATCGAACTCGATCTCCCGGAAACCGATATCTTTGGCATGAATACCGGCTACTAACCCTTTGCCCCAAAAAAAGCTTCCCCGGAACCGTTGGGGAAGCTTTTTTTGCGCGGTAGCAGCATTCAGGGTTGCGGAATCTTTTCCAGAACCTGTTGCAGGTACACCCCCGCCAGTTCTCGGCGATACTCCTCGGAGCAATCCGCGTTGGATTTGACGTTGATTTCGTCCTTCAGGGTCTTGATCAAACCATCCATGTGGGAGAGCACTTCGTTTGCGGGCAAGTTTTGCAGCATCTGCTCGGTGTGCCGTGCGCGTTGCGCCACACCCGGGCGTGCCCCACAAGCGATTCCCACATCGGAAATGCGGCTCTGCTGCAGGTGAAAGACCGCGCAGAAGTTGAAGTGGGCAATGTCGTACCCCGTTTGGGCCTGCTTGAAAAACTCCCCGTGGGAATAGGGGAAGGGGATTTCTACCTCGGTGATCAACCCGAGGGGTTTCTGGATCAGGAAGGGTTCGAGCGTCATCTTCTGCCTTTTGCCATCGAAGTAATGCACCGTTGCCTGGTACGCCACAAGCGCGGTGAGCACGTCGGACCAGGAGTAGGCCTGGCCGATCGTCCCCGCGATCGTTGCCATGTTCCGGATCTGGTTGCTTCCCACCTTATCCAGGGCTGTTTTCAGCGGGGAATCGGGCAATTCTTCCAGCAGCTGGTTGAGGGTCACCGCACCCCCTACCTTCCAGCTGCCTTGTTTCTTCTCTATGGCGGAGGGCAGGATCTTTTTCACGTCGATGATGGTAAGCGTGGAGTTGTCTTTTCGTTGGGAGATGCTCAGCCCACCGGTTAAAAAGAGGGCGTGCGGGTGTTCTTGGGACCATTCCCAGGCTTGTTCGATGCTTTCCGGGTACAGGTAGTTTTCCAGGGCATTCATCATGGAAATGCCTCCTTTCATTGGGTCAATTTTTGGTCTGGAATGATCTTCTGCAGTTCGATTTGCCAGTTCCCCGAACCATTGCTGGTCTTTTGCAGGAGCAACTCGATCCATTGCGAAACCAGGGCTGTATCGGAACCGTTGTCATCCAAAACCTTGAAAATCTTGGGATGGGAGGTTTTTTGCACGTTTTCCTTTTCCAGGAACAGTTCCTCGTAGAGCTTCTCCCCTGGGCGAATGCCGGAGTACACGATGTGCACATCTTGCCCCGGCACCAGTCCTGCAAGAAAGATCATCTTCTCCACGAGGTCCTTGATGTACACTTGCTCGCCCATATCCAGCACGAAGAGATCCCCGTTTTTCGCGAAAGTGGAAGCTTGCAGCACCAACGCGGAAGCCTCCGGAATGGTCATGAAAAAGCGGCGCATTTGGGGGTCGGTGATCGTAACGGGCCCACCGGTGCGGATTTGTTCGCGGAAACGGGGGATCACGCTTCCCCTGCTGCCGAGAACGTTGCCAAATCGAACCAGGGAGAGTGTTGTGGTGTGGGTGGTTTCCCGTGCCCGGGCGCGAAGGTACATTTCGGCAAGGCGCTTGGAAGCCCCCATCACGGACGTGGGATTCACGGCCTTGTCGGTGGAAATCAAGATGAAACGGCACACGCCGTGCAGGATACAAGCGTCGATCAGGTTCTTCGTTCCCTTGGCGTTCACGCGGAAGGCTTCACTGGGGTTTTCCTCCATCAGGGGGACGTGCTTGTGGGCAGCGGTGTGAAACACGATGTCCGGGCGTAACTGCCCGATCAACCAGCAGATTCGCTTTTCGTCGGTGACATCCGCGATAATGCGTTTTCGCGGAACGGCGGGGAAACTCCGCTGCAGTTCGGCATCCAGTTGGTAGATGCTGTTTTCCCCACGGCCGAGCAAAAAGAGGGTACCCGGTTGCATCTTCGCAACCTGGCGGGTGATTTCACTTCCGATGCTTCCCCCCGCCCCCGTGATGAGCACCTTCTTTCCATGGAGCAGTGCACCCACTGCGGAGAGGTCGATTTTCACGGGTTCTCTACCCAACAGGTCTTCGATCGAAATCTCCCGTACCATGTCCAAACCGGGGTTTTTTCCCAGGAAGTTCTCGAAGCTGGGAAGGATTTTCAGGTGGAACGTTTCCCGCTGGATCTTGGCGAGGATGGACTTGATCTGCTCCGGCTTTGCACTGGGAATGGCGAGGATGATTTCTTCCACCCCGGCGTTGCGGGCAATTTCGTTGACCTTTTCGATGGGTCCGAAAACCGGTACACCCCGGATCTTTCGTCCGATTTTTCGTGGAGAATCGTCCACGAACAGTGCCACGTCGCCCTGCCGGGGGGAACGACGGATTTCATCCAGCAACCCCACGCCAGCTTCTCCGGCACCGACGATGGCGATTCTGCGGGACCCCACCTTTTTTCGACGCGTGTTTTTTCGGTTCAGAATCCAGATCCACCAGAAGCGACTGGAAAGGATGAGAAGGATTGCTCCAAGCACCATCATGATCCCGATGGAGCGAGGAAGTACCATGTTGGTCAGCCAGTCCAGCAAGAGCACGATGGCGTATCCCAGTGCAAAGCTCCGGAAGAGCACCAAAATTTCCCCGGAACTCATGTACGCCCAGATGATGCGGTATACCCCGTTCAGGAAAAGGCTCAGCGAGAGCACTCCCGTGGTGGTTAGGACCACGGGAAGGTACCCCAGGATGGACGAGAAGTCCCAACCGAAGCGCACGAACAAGGACAATAGACCCGAGAGCAGAACCATGGAAAGGTCGGTTGCCCAAAGGATGAGTTTTCGATGTTTCAGTTGGATCACCACCGTGTCGTGAGATGTACGTTTTTCTTTTCCGGCAGCAAGTGGTACTTCTGCAGCATTTCACGGTTGTCGCGGGTCAAGTACACGCGGACCATCTGCACCAACTTGCCGGAAAGGGATTGGTAAAAGGCGCTTTCCTTCAAGAAAGTCTCGAAATCCATCAACCGGGTTTCGGAACCTTGTCGTATGAGCAAAAAAACCTGGTTTGCCAGGAATTCGGCGGGATGGGCCAGGCTTAACTTGTACGGCGTGTCCACCACGAAGAACTCTTGCGGATGGTCCAGCATTCCCTGCAGTGTCGTTTTCTCTTCGTCGGTAATCGTGGGATTCTTTGCCAGGAAAGCACGGATCAAAGCGTCGATGCTCGAGAGGCCTTCCTTTCCCACGCTTCCCGCAAGGGCACTGGGGTCCATTCCCGTGACACTGAAAGAGGATTCCAAAAGGAGCTTCCACAGCTTACGGTCCTGGTAATCCTGCAGGAGTTGGTGGGCCCTTTTGGCCTTCCGTGCCACCTCTTCCGAGGGGAAGTTGTTGTCCTTGTAGTACTGGTGCACACGTGCCATGAGCCACCCCTCGGTCATTTGCACGAAGCGTTCCAGGTTTAGGGTTTCCTTTTCCAACTGGAACAGCTCCACGCAAAGCGAAAGGATTTCCTGCAGCATCAAATCAGCCGCACGGGCCGTTTTGTGGAAGTACACGTTCTTGTACATCATGAATCGGCCGAACAGGACGGTGTAGATGTTGTCCATGATCTTCGACTCGTAGCACAGGCGTTCCACGTCGTTTTGGGGGGAAAGGAAGGAGTAGCGGACGATGCGCTGCAAGTCCACCGTGCCGTATTGCCGTGTGCCACAGTAATAGGCATCGCGGAGCAGGAAATCGAGACGATCCGCGCCCAGAGGGCCTTGCACGATATTGAAGTCTGCGGTGCCTTCGTGTTCTCCCTGGAACAGTTGGTTGACAGTTGCCATCAACTCCGCGAAGGCTTTTTCCAGCGAGGGTTTCTCGTCGGGGTCCACGTGCATCCCCGTGATTTCCGCGAGCTGGAGTGCGATGGAGTGTCTCCAGTTGCCTTTCAAGTTGGAAAAGGTGTGCAATAGATCTCCCGGCATCCATTCCAGTAGAAGGGATGCGCGCATCTGGTCATGCCCCTCCTCCAACCCCGCCTTGGGGTAGACGATTTCATCGAACTGGTGGCTGAAAGGCCCATGCCCGATGTCGTGCAACAAACCCGCCAAACGAAGCAGAACCCTTCGGGCAGAAGGGAGTTGCAGATGGTCGGCATACATTCCTGCCACGTGCATCACGCCCAGCGAATGCAAGAAGCGGGAATGGGTTGCCCCGGGGAAAACCCTTTCCGCGCCCGCAAGCTGGGAAACGTGGCGGAGCCTTTGCACGGCACGCGTGTCCATGCACAGCATTTCCAACGGGGAAAGAATGATCTCACCGTGCACGGGGTCCATGCACACTTTTTGGAGTGGGTTTGGGTTCATGGGTTTTCCTCCCATCATGGATTTGGGTTCGGATTGGATATTACCGTCAACACTTCCGAATACTGCAGGCTGGTGTTTTTGAGCTTGATCAAGATTTCCACGGTGTAGGACCCGGGGGTGGGAAAACGGATTTCCCGCCATTGCTTGGATTGGAAAACGCTTCGGGTGGAAAAGGCGGGCATGAAGATGTTCAGCACTCTTTCGGAGCGGTATTGGAAAAGCATTTGGTCGTTGTTGCGAATCGAGAAGAGCATCGATTCGATTTGCTCGCATACCTCGCTTTCGGTATCGTTCGCCAAGAGGATTTCCGCCTCGTACGGTTCTCCTGCCCCCACCACTTTCAGCGAGTAGGGCAGAATCCGTATTTTGTCCTTGCGGTACGTGCTGCTGATTTCGCGACACAGGAAAGTTTGGGTTCCCTGCGTGAGTTCGTTGTTGATGAAGTAGCTGTAGTCCAGCAAGAAATCGCCGGTTTTTCCGGGTGCAGCAAAGGAATCCAGGGAAATGTCCAGTTTTTCCCCCGGTTGGAACTGGTATTCCGGGTTACCCAGCGTGTCGCTGAACTGCACCAACGAGTCGTTTCCATCGCGCACCGAAAAGGTGTACGCCCCCGGAACAATGGACTTGATCGATGGTGAATCGTTCTGTATGCGCAGAAGTGGGCGTACGGACTGGTTGGGAAGGTGGAAGTCTTGCATGAGGTCGAGGGTAATGGACACTTTTTCGACCACGGAAAAGGCCCAGTTGAGTTCCACGGGGGTATCGTCCACCTGGAAAGTGAATTGAAGCGTGTAGTTGCCCGGATCGAGGGTGAAGGCGGGGTTATCGCGGGCAAAATCGAACACTTCCCGGGCATCGTATCCTTCCAGGGAAACGGGAGTGGGGGAGGGAAACACAAAGCGGTACACGGCGACGCCGTTGGCACCAAGGATTCTACAGGCAAAATTGCCCACCACGAATTCGCGGGCGGAGGGACGCACGTTGGAAACCTTCAACACGGCTTGCAACGGTTCACTGTAAAGGAAGGAAGATGAGCAGCTGATCCGGAAAAGCAAGTTCCCCACTTTTTGGATATGGGGATCGGTTTTGCTGCCCCGCAGGTACAGGAAGTAGCCGGCGAACAAACCTGCCAGGGTGAGGAAACTGATCACGAGAAACAGGCGGGCCCGACGGCGGTACTTGTTATCCTTGTTTTGCTTTTTTTTCTCTTCCATATCCTGGCGGATTTGTGTGGGCGTTTTGCCGTGGTACGCGATCTGTTTCGGTTCCTCAGGCATTGATCGCCACCCTCCGTACTTCGTCGATGGTGGTGAGCCCGCGCAAAGCCTTTTGGATGCCATCTTCGTACATGGTACGCATCCCCGCCTTCCGTGCGGCCTTTTCAATCATACTCTCCGGTGCCCCTTCGGCCATCAGGCCACGGATCTTGCGGTCCACGATCAAGATCTCGTGGATGCTGGTGCGCCCCTTGTAGCCACTCTTGCGACATTCTTGGCATCCGGTGCTCTGGAACTCGTTGAATTCATCGCGGGTTGGGTACAAGAGCTTCGCGGTCTCCAAGTATTCTGGGTGCGTTAGGGGGCGGGAGGTTTTGCAATGGTCACACAGGGTACGCACCAATCGTTGCCCCACCACACCCAGCAACGAAACCCCCAACAGGTCGGGCTCCACCCCCAGGTTGAGCAAACGGCTCACCGCGGCCGAAGCGCTGTTGGTGTGCAGGGTGCTCAGCACAAGGTGACCGGTCATGGAGGCTTCGGTGGCGAGTATCGCGGTTTCCTTGTCCCGGATTTCTCCCACCATGATGATATCAGGGTCTTGCCGCAAGATGGCACGCAAGAAGCGGGCAAACGTGAGCTGGATTTCCGAGTGCACCTGGCACTGGGTAATCCCGCTGATACTATATTCCACGGGGTCTTCAATGGTAACGATGTTGCTGGTGATGCTCTTGATCTGGTTGAGCACTCCCACCAACGTGGTGGATTTCCCACTTCCCGTGGGTCCGGTAATCAAGATGATGCCAAAAGGGAATTGCAGCAGGTGCTGGAAGCGTTGGAAGTTGTAGTCGGAGAAGCCCAGGTCTTCCAGGCGTTTCGCCGAGTTGGAAACCTTCAGCAGCCGCATCACTACCTTTTCGCCGAACACCGACGGCATCGTGGAAACCCGGAAATCGTACTGTTCCCGTTCGTGGCGTATAAAGAACTTGCCGTCCTGGGGAAGCCGGCGTTCCGCGATATCCAGCTTGGAAATGATTTTTACCCGGGAAATGACGGGGTTGTGGAGCTTGCGGGGATACTCGGTGATTTTGCGCAAAAGGCCGTCCACGCGAAAACGAATGCGCACCAGCTTTTCGAAGGGTTCGATGTGGATATCACTGGCGTCCTGCTTGATGGCGCCCAGCAAGATTTCGTTGACGAACTTGATGATGGGAGCTGTTTCTTCGTCTTCCTGGGCTTCTTTTTCGGAGGCCTCAAGAGCGCCGAGGTCCAACGTGTTCTTGGAATCCTTCTCGTGGGTCAGCGCGGTCTTGAACTCCTCCACCGTCACGATGTTACTGCCGAAGTATTCTTTCAGCAGGTAATCCAGGTTCGGTTTGGAGGTGATGAAAAAGTGGGGTGTGAGCCCGGTGATGAACTGGATATCCCTCTTGATGGACGGGAGGTTATTGATCTGATCGGTCAGAATGTGGATGGACTGGTCGTCTCCCCTCTCGAAGGGGATGGTTCGCCAGTTTTCCACGTTGTTCTTGCTCAACACGAAGAGGATATCCGGGGTGATGGTCATTTCCGAGATGTTCTCCACCAAGGGGAGATTGTACTGCTGCGAGATGGACTTGGCGATGGCATCCCAGGTCACGAATCCCTTTTCAACGAGGATTTCTCCCAGCGGTTTCTTTTCCTGCCTTTGGATGGCCACGGCCAGATCGATGTCTTTTTCGGAAACCAGGCCTTTTTCCAGGAGGATTTCACCGAGACGCTTGTACTGGAAAGAATCCAACGTTGCCATGCTCATTCACCTCGAAGGAGTTCGGTCAGACCCATGCGGTACACGGCGGGGATATCGCCGTCCATGCTCAGCAATTCTTCGCTGTCCTCGAACTTGGTGGCAATCAGGGTGACGCGCACTTCATCTTCCGGAAGATCCTCGTCGAGGATCAGTCCAAATTTCATATCTACCGTTTCGCTACAGCGCTGGCGAATAACCGCGGCGGCAAGGTTCATTTCGCGCATGGTGATGTTTTGGTTGGAGGAAATGTTCAAGATTACCGCTGTCGCGTTGTCCACGGGCCTTTCCAGCAGCTTGCTGTCCATCGCGCGGATGGCCGCCTGTTGTGCGCGTTCTTCCCCCTTGCCGATGCCGATGCCCAGAAAGGCAACACCCGCTTCGCGCATCACCGATTCGATATCCGCGAAATCCTGGTTGATCAATCCACGCCGGGTAATCACTTCGCTGATCCCCTTTATCCCCTGGTGCAGTGCCTCGTCGGCTTTCAAGAAGCCATCCATCACGGTGATATCCCCGGGGAATTCCTCGAGAAGCTTGTTGTTGGAAATCTTGATCAGGGTGTCCACGTGCTCACGGAGGTTCACCAAGCCCTTCTTGGCGTTTTCCCAGCGGTTTTTTCCCTCGAAGTAGAAGGGTGTGGTGACCACCCCGATGGTGAGAATGCCCGCTTCGCGCGCGAGCTTTGCGATCACCGGAGCTGCCCCCGTTCCCGTTCCCCCGCCCAGCCCAGCGGTGATGAACAACATATCGGTGTCTTCCAAGATGGACAGGATTTCTTCCTTGCTTTCAAAAGCTGCTTTTTCCCCTTTTTCCGGGTTTCCCCCAGCTCCCAATCCACGGGTGAGTTCCTTCCCGAGTTGGATCTTGATGTCAGCCTTGGAATCCTCCAGGACCTGCAAATCCGTGTTCGCAACCACGAAAATCACCCCGTGGATACCACTTTCGATCATGCGGTTCACGGCGTTGTTTCCAGCACCTCCAACCCCGATCACTTTTATCGTGGGATTTCTCCTGGGTTGGCGGCGTAAATCCTTTCCATCGTCTATCTCGAATGGCATGTTTCCCCCTCCTCAAACCAGCTTTTTCAGGAATTCCACTATTTTTTCAAAGGTGGATGGACCTTGTTTCTTGGGATGTTTCGGCGTGGATTTCTTCCTTTTTCGTTCCTTGCGTTCCGCAACGGGCAGTGCTTCTGCTTGATCGCCCCCGCCAAAGATTTGGTACCAGTGCAGGTTTCCGAAACAGGCGGAAAAAATGGGGCTTCGCGTTTCATCGGGTGTTTGGATTTCCATGCTGCCCGTTCCCACGTGGCCGATGCGCACCTGGACTTTGAAGGAATCCCGCAAGAATTCCACCAGGCCTTCGATGTTGGCACCGCCACCTGTGATGACAACGCCTCCGGGAATACCCTGTTCTCCTTCTTTCACCATTTTCGAGGTGATGAGGCGCATTTCCCGCTTAATGGAGTTCAGGATTTCGCGGATCTTTGCGTAAATCACGATGGAAAGCTGCGAACGGGCGATTTGCTTGTTGGTCTTTCCGTCCAGTAAGGTGTAGGAAATGGAATCATTTTGCTTGTCTTTCAACGCCACCTTGCCGTACTGGATCATCAGTCTTTGGGCCTCGTCGAAAGAGGTGTGGAATACTTGGGCAATGTCCTTCACGACGTGCTTGATCCCCTGGTCGATCGCTTTCATGTAGTAGATCGCACCGTTCAGGTAGGCAGAAACGGTGGTGAAGGAGTGCCCGAAATCGATGCACACCACCCCACGTTCTTTTTCCATGGTGTTCAGCACGACTTCGGCGGAAACGAAAGAACTGGAGAAGACCCCGGGTTTTTCTCCCACGACCCCACCAAAAGCGTTGCTGATGGAGTCTTTGACGGTGGAATCCAACGAAACGATGGAGGCGGTCATTCCCAGCGAAGTGGCTTCCATCTCGATGGGGTTTAACACGGTCCGTGCTCCGTCCAGGATGTAGTTTTGGGGGATCACGTGCAGGATACTTCGTGCTGCTCCGATCAACTCGAACGATTCATCCTCGAGTGCTTTTTCGGCCTTACCCGCAGAAATGGCATCGAAGAGGGAAAAAACATGTTCTTCCCGGATCGGAACGGGATCTCCGGGGGATAGTTCGATGGTGTAGGTGGATTCTCGTAAAAGGGTGGTTCTGTCAGAGAAGGAGATCACGAAGTACGATTCCATTTTTCGCGTGAGCTGACTGCTCAAATCTTGCACGAGTGTTTCCAACGATTCGCGCAGTGCCACGATGTCCTTGAGCTCTCCCCCTTCAAAGCCGCGGGCGGTTACGGTGGAATGGGCTTCCACGTGGGGTCTTCCGGGTTCCAGTTCAATGACCAACCCCTTCAGCTTGAAAGATCCGATATCCACCACCGTCAACACTTCAAACGATTCGGCCATTTTCTCGCATCACCTCTTTCGGTTCACTGGTAAGACTTGACCACTGCTGTACAGCTCGTAGGTCTGTTTGATCCCCAGGTTTTGGATAAAGTTTTTGACATTCATCTTCGAAAGATGCTGCCAACTGTCGACAATCAAAAGATTGCCGCCTCGCAAAAAAAACTGGTGGTTGGCCACGTCGACAGCGGAAATATAGTTCCGCCAAGGCAGGGGCCAAACGGTCATCTGTTGCAATACTTCCCTGGTTTCTTCCATGCTCCCACCAAATAACCGGGGTAATTCCTGGTACTTGGAGGGTACCGGTTCCCGTACCTTCCAAAAAGGGTCTCCCATTTCGTCGAAGAGGAACACCCCGCCTTCTCGTGGTTGCACCACGAAACTGGCCTTTTTTTCGCGTACCGTCAGGAAAACGCTGTTATCGTACCTTGTTTCATCCACCACCACGAAACCACTATCGAGCAAATCCGGCAAAAGCCTGTATGGTGGCTGGTAGGAAACCAGGAATACATTGTTCACGATTTGTTCGACATTCCGGGAGGCTTCCACAGGGTTCACGGATTGGATACGTGCCGAAAAACGCCCAAGCTGGATTTCGAGGAAAGTACCGAAAACCATGAAAATGCCTGTTCCCAAGATGATTGCAAGGCAAATTTCCGCCCGGACTTTCAAGCGGGTACCCCTAAATGTCCAAGTTGGTAACCTGAAGGGCATGGTGCTGGATGAAACGCTTGCGGTCCTCCACGTCGTTTCCCATCAACGTGCTCAGGATGGAATCCGCCAGTTCCGCATCATCCAAGGTTACCCTGGCAATTAGGCGCTTCTCCGGATCCATGGTGGTCTTCCAGAGTTGTTCCGGGTTCATCTCCCCCAAACCCTTGTAACGCTGCAAAGAATATTTCTTCCCTTCCTTTCGATATTCCTCGGTCACGGTTTTCAAGTCGTTCTCCGAGTACACGTACTGTTCTTCTTTGCCCGCGGATACTTTGAAGAGGGGGGGAATGGCAATGTATACCATGCCGGCGTTGATCAGGGGGAGGAAATGTCGGAAGAACAGCGTGAGCAACAAGGTCCGAATATGGGCGCCATCGATATCCGCATCGGTCATGATGAACACTTTTCCGTACCGTGCCTTGGCGATATCAAAATTGTCATCGATCCCCGTGCCGACGGCAGTAACAATATCACTGATTTCGGTGTTTTTCAGCAATTTTTCCATGGACGATTTTTCCACGTTCAGAATTTTGCCACGGAGAGGGAGAATGGCCTGGAACTCGCGATCACGTGCTTGCTTGGCCGAGCCCCCTGCGGAGTCTCCCTCCACGATGAAAAGCTCGGATTCTTCCCGCACCCGGGTGGAGCAGTCCGCCAGTTTCCCGGGGAGAGTGGAATACTCCAGGGCATTCTTGCGCTTGATCATTTCCCGCGCTTTGCGCGCGGCGATACGCGCCTTGGCAGCTTGCACGATTTTTTCCAGGATGATGCGCGATACATCGGTGTGGATGTCAAAGAATTCCGAAAGCCTGTCCCGTACGATTTTTGCCACGGCTTCCGAAGCCTCCTCGTTGCCCAGCTTCGCCTTGGTTTGGCCTTCAAATTGGGGTTCGCGGATCTTGATGCTGAGCACCGCCACCAATCCTTCCCGCACGTCGCTTCCCTGGATCACGATGTCGGAGGGTTTCTTGCTGCTTTTGCCATTGGAGAGCAGGTTGAATTTCTTGATGAATTCGTTGACCAGGCGGGTTAACGCCGCCCGAAAGCCGGTGAGATGGGCACCACCTTCCAACGTGTTGATGTTGTTCACGTACGTCTTGATGCGTTCCTCGTCGCTTCGCACGTACTGCATGGCCATTTCGACCACGATATCGTTGAACACCCCAGAAACGAAGATAGGTTCCGGGTGCAGCGATTTGATATTCTTTCCCAGGTGCTTCACGAAGGAAGCAAGACCTCCCTCGTAATGGTGTTCGGCCACCTCGTTTTCCCGTAGGTCGGAAAAGCGAATGGTAACCTGGGGATTGAGGAAGGCCAGTTCCATGAAACGGTTGTTCAAGATGTTGAAATCGAAGAGGGTGGAGGTGAAGATTTCCCGATCGGGGAAAAAGCGGACACTGGTGCCCGTTTCCGTGCAATCCCCAATGACTTCCACCTGGGACACGGGTTGGCCTTTTTCGTAGCGTTGGGTGTGGATCTTTCCGTTTTGCTTCACGGTGACAACCAACCACTCCGCCAAGGCATTCACCACCGAAAGGCCCACACCGTGCAACCCTCCGCTGACCTTGTAGCTGCTCTTGTTAAACTTTCCCCCTGCGTGCAACGTTGTGAGGACGACTTCCAGCGCGCTTCGCTTTGCTTCCTTGTGGAAATCCACGGGGATTCCGCGGCCGTTGTCTTCCACCTGCACACTACCGTCTTCAAAGATGGTCACATCGATATGGTCGCAGTTCCCGTTCACCACTTCGTCGATGGAGTTATCCACGATTTCATACACCAGGTGATGCAACCCGGATTTCCCCGTTGAGCCAATGTACATCCCCGGGCGCTTTCGAACGGGTTCGAGTCCCTTCAAAATTTGAATACTACTTGCATTATACGTCTCCAATTGCTCCACTCCTCTGGGTAATTCGTAGGCTTTGAATGGTGCGCAGCCCACCGAGTTGCTGGTTCATCCTTTGTACCAATTCCCCCGAAAAGAAACGCATTTCCGAGGCCCACAGCCCATCTTCGCAATACACATGCAAAACCCCCCCCCTAAGGGTAAGGGGGTGTGAATGCGAGGCAAGGGGCTCTGGAACTACCTCCGACCAACGCGAAAGCAGAAGTTGCACTTTTAGCTCCGAAAAAAAGCCGCTGCGCCGGGCAAGGGTGTCCACGATATCTTGAAAAGTTCGCATAACCTATTGTATCATAGACTGTCCAAGAAACAAGACAAATCGAAAGGCTCTCCCCTCCACGGTTTCCTGTTTCCGGGAATTCCCTGGCCATCTTTTGCCCGCCGTTGCTTTTCCTTGCTCTTCGAAGGAGCGCAACCCTCCGCGTGGCCCTTGGCTGTGCCATCTATCACAGCTTTGTTGCCAGCATAGACTGCGTAACGGAAGTTAGGGAAATCGGTTTCAAAAAGGTCGATTTCATGTTTGTGGTACGATACACGGGTAACCCCATTGGGACGGTCTAAATTGTATCATATTTCCCGTTTTCCTTCGCTTGGGCAGACTGCTTAACCTGCCTCGGAACACCGCCATGACGTGTATAATGGAAGGGGGAAATTTGGAGGGAGGGTTGCCGTGCTGCATATGCATAGTCATTTTCACCTGGGACAATCGCTAATGGATCCGAAGGAAATCGTTCGGAAAGCCAAGGAGTATGGGTATTCCTTTGCTGCATTGGCTGACCCCAACTTGTGCGGGATTCCCAAGCTGGTTTTCCAGGCCCGCGTGGAGCGAATCAAGCCTCTTGTGGGAATGGAAACCACCTTTTCGGACGCGCGGTTCAGCGTGTTTTGCCGCGACCGGCACGGGTACCAGCTCTTGGTGCGCTACGTGAATCACCGGGTTTCTTTCCGGGAGTTATGGGATTCTCCATCCCTTGTCTTCGTGTTGCAACAAGCGGCGGAGCTTCCCCCTTCGCTCCCCCTGCGGGAATGGCTTTTCCGGGGGATTTTGCAGTGGGATAGTGCTTCCCCCTCCAGCGACCCCGCCGGGCTGCCGGAGCTTCTTTTCCCCCCGGTTCTCTTTTTTGCGGGGACATCCACTGCATCGTTGGAAATTTTCCGGGGGAGCTGTTCCCAAAACCCGTACCCGGAAATGCATGCGTTGGGAATCCCCTTTCCCGACCCGAATGCGCTGCAACAGATGTTGCGGGGGAAAGAAGCCTGGTGGGAAAACCTGCAGAAGATCGTGGAAAGCACCGAATCCTTTTCGCTGGCGCACCCTTTCCAATTGCCCTTGCCCCCCTTCCAACCCCCTTCCACGGAGAAAGGGGAACCGCAGCCGCAGCGTAGCGGGTGGCTCGAAGGTATTCGCGCCGCACTCGATCCGCGGGATCCCGATGGGGAAACGTTGTTGCAACGTGTGGTTTCCCGAGCGGCGGACCACCCGAGATGGGGTGAAGAAGCATTCGAGAAGCGGCTGCGAATGGAACTGCAAGCCATCACCCGAAACGCATTCTCCCGCTACCTCCTTCTGGCCGCGGATATCGTGCAAGCAGCCCACGAGTGTGGCGCCATGGTTGGTCCGGGGAGGGGATCGGCGGTTTCTTCCCTACTCGTGCACTTGCTGGGAATCACCGCGCCCGATCCCTTGGAGCACCAGTTGTTGTTCGAACGGTTCGTGAACGCTTTTCGAAAAGACCCGCCGGATATCGATCTGGACGTGGAAGATCGGAAACGCCAGCAGGTGATCCTTTTCCTGCAAGAACGCTACGGGGAGGGGCACGTGGCGGGGATCTCCACTTTTGGGACCTTCGGAGAACGCCTTATCCTTCGCGAGTTGGAGAGAAAGCACAAATCCCACCTGTCCCCTTCCCAAAGGCGGAAGTTCCAGGGTGTTTTCTCCGCGCTTTTGGGCAAGGTGCACCATTTCTCCACGCATGCTGCCGGGCTCCTCTTTTCCCAGGAGGACTTGCGGGATTTTCTTCCCCTTTTCGGCGGAAACAATGCGTTTCCGGTTTGCCAGTACGGCATGGATGACCTCCGGGAACTGGGCATGGTCAAGATGGATCTGCTCGGGCTCAATACCCTCAGTCTCATCAAGGACTGCCAGCTCACACTTCCCCGGCCCGAACGGGAACCTTTGGAACATTTCGACATTTTCCGCGGAGAATCGTTGGGCGGGGTTTTTCAACTGGACAGCCCCTCGGGGCGGGCTCTGCTGGAGAAGTTCCAACCCCGGGATTTCCCAGAGTTGCGCATCGTGATCTCGCTCAATCGGCCGGGACCCATTCACAGCGGGCTTGCGGATCGCTACCTGCAAAATGTTGGGCGCGAGCCGTTCCCGAAAAACACCCACCCGCAACTGCAGCAGATTTTGGCATCCACTGCTGGAGTACCTGTTTTCCAGGAGCAGATCTTGCGCATTTGCATGGAAGTGGCGGGCTTTTCCCCGGAAGCTGCCGATGCTTTCCGGAACGCCATGGCCAAGAAAATGCCGGAAAAAATGCAGGAGCGCGCCTTGGAATTTCGCAAGGGTTGTGAACGATCGGGAATGTCCGAGAGAGAAGCGCGGGAGTTGTTGGACCAGGTACGGGAATTTTCCGGGTACGCTTTCAACAAGGCGCACGCCACGGCGTATGCCTACCTGACTTTTTGGACCGGGTGGTTGAAGAGGAACCATCCCCAACGCTTCTTCCCAATCTTCCTGGATGGTTTGTGGGGACGGGAAGAAAAGGTGTATTCCTTGCTCGAGGAGATGCGCATGCGGGAGTTTTCGGTGCATCCACCGGACCTGCAACGCAGCCAAGTTTCCAGCCACATGCAGGGGAATGATTTTTTCCTGGGGTTGCGCCATGTCCGTGAAGTCTCCCAAGCAATGGCCGAAGAAATCGTTGCAGCACGCCAACAAGGTGAATTTGCGAACCTGGGGGATTTTTTCGAACGGCTGGAACCGGGAAGCCTTTCCGAACGCGCTATCCAAAACCTGCATCGGGCGGGGGCCTTCGAGTGCCTGCAACCCGGTGTCGCACTGGAAGAAGTCATGGGATGGAAAAACCGTATGCGCACGGAACTGGCGCATATTGGTGGCGAAATCTTTGGACAGTTCGCGAACGTAGCGGAAGGGAACACGAAACGTGCCCAGACGCGCGATCTTCTCACGTCCGAAAGGTTTTCCCTGGGGATCTTGGTTTCCTACCCGGAAGTTTTTGGGTTGCCCTTTTCCCCGTTTGGTGGTGCAGAACGGCTGAAGCTGGTACACGTGACTGAAGTGCTCCTCCCCTTGCTCCGTTACAAGGGTTTTGATGGAAGCAAAGAGGGAATGTTCGAATGCGAACCCCCCGGTAGGGCGCTTGCACTGGGAGAAAAGGTGGTGGTGGGTGGTGGAGAGAACCTTCCCCTTTTCCTGGGGACCTTTGATCCCAGGGAGAAACGACTCGAATTCCAGGGGGAAAAGAGCTTGCTGTTTTTCTCCCTGTTGGAAGGGAAACAGCGCAGGATGAAACGATGTGGGATGCAATCAATCCGGGTGTCGAACGCAGCAAAATGGATGGAGGTGGATTTATGATTCTGGACGGAAAGAAACCCGCCCTGCAAATCCGGGACGAGTTGCAAAAGAGAATGCGAAGCCTTCCGCGATCTCCCAAGCTTGTGTCACTGGCGGTTCAACCTGACGATGCAACGCAGTCCTACTTGCAATCCCAAGGTCGCGCAGCAGAGAAGTTGGGAATTTCCTTTGAAATGCAAGAACTTGCGGGTGAATCGTGCATGCAAAAGGTGTTGGGAGAAATCGCGCGCTTGAACGGGGATGAAGGGGTGGATGGTGTTTTGGTTGCGCATCCTCTTCCGGCACATTTGGATGAGATCCGGGTTTTGCAAGCTTTGGACCCGAAAAAGGACGTGGAAGGGAGAACCCCCACCAACATGGGCTTGCTGCTGTACGAATCGCCTGTTTTCTACCCGTGTACGGCGGAAGCGGTACTCTACCTGTTGGACTATTACCACCTCGAGGTACAGGGGAAAGCGGTGACCATTATCGGGAGGAGCAACACGGTTGGCCGCCCATTGGCGTTGATGATGCTGGAGAGAAAGAGAAGCGCCACCCCAACCGTCTGCCATTCGCGTACGGAAAATTTGGCGGCCGTTGTGTCCAACTCGGATATCCTGGTGGTGGCGGCGGGGAAAGCTGGGCTGATAAAGGTGCGAGAGTGCAAACCCGGCGCCATAATCCTGGATGTGGGCATCAACGTGGTGGATGGCCGCATCTCCGGCGACGTGGAAAGGGACCCGAGTGCAGAGGAAAGCATGGGATTGCGCGTGTCTCCCGTCCCGGGAGGGGTGGGACCCGTAACCACAGCCCTCCTCTTGCGCAACGTTGTGCACAGCGCCTTACAGGGTTTGCAGGCATAGCGGAGTCGCGAAACGGCCCGCAACATTTTCTTTTTTGGGGTAGCTTGACAAATCCATCAATTTCGTGTATGCTTGGGATTGACCGATTACGGTCCAAATGTTTTTTTGGAGGAATGAAAGTATGTTAACAGGTAGTGTCAAGTGGTTCAATGCTCAGAAGGGGTACGGTTTTATCACACAGGATGGCGGAAGCGATGTCTTTGTTCACTTTTCTGCAATTCAGTCCGACGGCTTCCGAACTCTCGAAGAAGGACAACGCGTGGAGTTTGAGGTTACGACAGGTGAAAAAGGACCACAGGCTGCGAATGTAAGGATTGTTGAATAGAAGGATTCAACTTTTTTTCGCACGGGGCCCGAATGGGCCCCTTTTTCTTTGGTTTTTTTTCCGGAACGATTCCCCCTCACACCCGCTTTGTCTTCCACTTTCCCCTCGAGTAAAACCAGATGATGATGCATCCTTCCAGTGATTCGGCCACGCAAAAGGCCACCCACAGCGACCACTCCGGTAGCTTCCACAAACCTATGAATAGGGCAAGAAGTGGCACTTGTACCAACCACCGTGAGATCACCGAGGAGATCAAGAAGGGTGTGTTGAGCCCCGAAGCGGAAAAAACCGTTCCAAACCCGAAAGAAAATCCCAGGATAATAAACGAAGGGAACACGATGCGAAGCATGGGGATCCCGAGGCGGATAACTTCCTGGTCTTGCACGAAGATCCGCATGATGTTTTCCGGGAACAGAACGATGAAAAACACGAACACCAACATCAGAACCATTCCGGTTGTTGCGGTTATCCAAGCGGTTTTCTGCACGCGGTCCACTTTGTCAACCCCCAGGTTTTGCCCCGCCACCGTGCTTCCCCCCATCAGTAGACCGATAAGGGGCATGAACGCAAATCCCATTAGGCGTTGACCGATGCCCATGGTTGCCACAACCGCGGTTCCAAAACCTGCCACGAACTTGAGCAGCACCAATCCCGAAAGGTTCCGGAAAAGCATCTCGAAACCGGTGGGCAAACCGATGGTGATGAGCTTGCGGTCCAGCTCCTTGTCCAATCGGAACAACCCCCGGAAGGAGAGCTTCAGTTCACTCTTGCCCGAGAAGAGGACCCAAAATCCCAGGCAAAAAGCCAGGGAGGTGGAAATCACGGTGGCCAAACCTGCTCCGAAAATCCCCAAGTTGAGCCCCGGGAAGCCAAGAAAGGGAACGGTTTGGAACATGAAAATGGGATCGAGGATCATGTTCGTGATCGAAGCAACGAACATGATCACCATTGGTGTTTTCGCATCCCCGATGCAACGCAAGGCAGTGTTCACGCTGTAGGAAGAGAACATGATGGGGAGGAAGAAAATCCGGATGTACCCGTACTCCAAGGCTTTTTGGGTCACACTTGCATCTGGGGCGAAGAAGCCCAAGATGGGTTTGATGAACAAAAGAAGGAAAAGAGCGGCGATGGTTGCCACGAAGGCTTTGAACGCGAGGGTTTGTTCCACCGCGCGCGAAGCCCGCACCAGGTTTTTCGCGCCGTAACTTTGCGAGATCAAGGACACGGAACTGGTACCGATGATTTCGTTCAAAATTTCGGCGAGCCAGAAGATACTGGAAAAAATGGTTACCGAAGCCACCGCACCGGGGGATAGGCGACCAATCCAAGCAATATCGACGATATCGTACAGGGTTTGGGAAAGAAAGCCGAACATGGTGGGAAGCGACATGAACAGTAAATTCTTGGTGAGGCTTCCCTTTGTCAAATCACGTGCCATGGTAGTCCTCCTGTGTCAAAGGGGTGCAGATCTTTGCGTGGAATGCTACCCCAATTGTACGTGCAAATCGCGGGACTGTCAAGGATTCGGATGGCTCTTGGGGATATGCCACACCCCCTGGCGTTGAATTCAAACTCGATTGTGATATAATTATCGAGCTCTGGAACATGCTAATAAAAGGTATTGTGATTTAAATAACGAATTGGAGGTGTTTTCGGTGGCCACTGCCGGAGAAAAAACCGGGTGTCAAGATCATGCGTGCCTGTACGAGCAACTGGATCGTTTCATCGAAGAGATGAAAGACAAACCGGGCGTGTTGATCGAAGTGTTGCACCGTGCGCAAAGCTTGTTCGGTTACTTGCCTTCCGAAGTCCAGGAGCACGTCGCCGTGAAATTGGACCTTCCCGTGAGTTCGGTGTACGGGGTCGTGACATTCTACAACTTTTTCACCATGAAACCCAGGGGGAAGAACCAGGTGAAGATTTGCCTGGGAACAGCCTGCTACGTGAAGGGCGCGGACCGCGTCCTCAGTCGGTTCCAAGAGGAACTCGGGGTTGGGTTGGAGGAAGTGTCCGAAGACGGGGAGTTCTCCCTACATGGGGTGCGTTGCCTGGGGGCTTGCAGTATGGCTCCTGTTGTGTTGGTGGGAGAAAAGGATTTCTACGGGCGCGTTACACCTGATGAGGTTCCAAAAATTCTGAAGAAATACAGGGGGTGAGCCAATTATGGCCAAAGTGAAGAGTTTGGAAGAACTGATGAAAATCAAGGAACAAACGGTCAAGGGAATGAGCTTGAGAGACAGCAGCAAAAAGGGAAAATTGCTCGTGGCAATGGGCACCTGTGGAATCGCTGCCGGTGCAAAGGACACCTACCAGGCTCTCGTGTCCGAGCTTGCGGACAAGAACATCCAAGATTTTGCGGTTTTGCAATCGGGTTGCATGGGGCTTTGCGATGTCGAACCCACCGTGAAAGTGGAGATCGAATCCCAGGAACCCATCGTGTACGGTCACGTTACCCCCGCGCAGGTGAAGCGCATTGTGCAGCAGCATCTGGTTGAAGGAAAAGTTGTTAGCGACTTGTTGATCAAAAAAGGCGAACTTTAGTCTTCGGGTGAGGTGAAGGACATTGCCAATTGAGACCAACACCATATTAATGTGCGCCGGAGGAGCCTGTATTTCCGCCGGCGAGGAGAGCTGCCTGGATGCTTTGAAAAGAAGCATCGAAAAGTATGGCCTGGGTGACGTGACAAGGATCGTGGAAACAGGCTGCATGGGCATGTGCGACGCGGGTCCGTTGATGGTGATTTACCCCGAGGGTGTTTTCTACCAGAAGTTGGAAGCAAAGGACATGGAAACCATTGTTTCCGAGCACCTGCTCAAGGGCCGCGTGGTGGAGGCCAAGCTGCTGGAGAGCCCGGGGAAAGAAGTGAAGATAACCAGCCCCTTCGACGAACATCCCTTTTTCACCCGCCAGGTGAAGATTGCGACCCGCAACATGGGTGTGATTGATCCGCTGAGTATCGAGGAGTACATTGCCCACGACGGGTACTTTGCCCTCACCAAGGTTCTGACCGAGATGTCTCCAGAGCAAGTGGTTGAGGTGCTCAAGAAGAGTGGATTGCGCGGGCGGGGAGGAGCGGGTTTCCCCACGGGGCTCAAGTGGGAATTGACGCGAAAAGTCCCGGGAAAGGAAAAGTTCGTGCTGTGCAATGCCGACGAGGGAGACCCGGGAGCGTTCATGGATCGCTCGATCTTGGAAGGTGACCCCCATACCATCCTGGAAGCCATGGCCATTGCGGGGTACGCCGTGGGTGCGAACAAGGGATACATCTATATTCGAGCGGAATATCCCCTTGCCATTGAGCGTTTGCGCGAAGGAATTCGCCAGGCAAAGGAAATGGGCCTGTTCGGGGAAAACATCCTGGGGTCTGGTTTTTCCTTCGATCTGGAAATCCGCATGGGAGCGGGAGCCTTCGTTTGCGGGGAAGAGACCGCTCTGATCGAATCGGTGGAAGGCAAGCGTGGCCAACCTCGCGTCAAACCACCGTTCCCCGCCGAAGTAGGTCTTTGGGGAAAACCAACGCTGAACAACAACGTCGAAACCTATGCCAACATTCCGTCCATCATCCTAAAGGGAGCGGAGTGGTTTTCGCGTATCGGAACGGAAAAAAGCAAGGGAACCAAGGTGTTTTGCCTTGCCGGAAAGATCCAGAACACGGGCTTAGTGGAAGTGCCCATGGGAATCACCCTGAAAGAAATGGTTTACGATATCGGTGGCGGGATCCCGGGCAACAAGGAATTCAAAGCCGTGCAAACGGGGGGGCCCAGTGGCGGTTGTATCCCCAAGGAGCACCTGGATACCTCGATCGATTACGAATCGTTGCGCGAACTGGGAACCATGATGGGTTCTGGTGGAATGATCTTCATGGACGAGGAAACCTGCATGGTGGACGTTGCCAAGTACTTCTTGGAGTTTTCCGTGGATGAATCTTGCGGCAAATGCAACCCGTGCCGCGAGGGAACCCGCGTGATGTACGAGATCCTGCAACGTATCACGAGCGGCGAAGGCACCATGGAAGACCTGGATACGCTGGAAAACCTCGGCAAAATGATCATGGACACATCGCTGTGCGGGCTGGGGCAGTCTGCTCCGCAACCCGTGATATCCACGCTCCGCTATTTCCGGGAGGAGTACGAGGCGCATATCCGCGAGGGGAAATGCCCCGCGAAGGTCTGTCGCCCCTTGATTCGTTACGAGGTGATTCCCGAAAACTGCGTGGGATGTACCGCCTGTGCCCGGGTATGCCCGGTGAATGCTATTTCCGGCGCGGTGAAAAAGGTCCACGAGATCGATCCGGAGATCTGCACCCGCTGTGGAAGCTGTATCAGCGTGTGCCGCTTTGGAGCCATTCACATCGTTTCCCCGTGATGCGGTTTCCGCAGGCCAACAAGAAGTTCGTCAAGTGGTTCAAGATATTTGGGAGGTGTCGTTTTGGTCACTGAGAAAGAAATGGAGAAAGTGGATCAAATTATCCAACAAGTGACCCGGGATCAAAGCCTGGAAGAGGGGGACGTTCTGCTGAACAGCCTCCACGAAGTGCAAAATTACTTCCACAATTACATCCCTGTGGAAGCGGTGGAGCGCGTGGCGGATGTATTACACATCCCTGTTTCAAAAGTATACGAAGTGCTGCGCTTCTACACCATGTTTTCCGTGAAACCCCGGGGGAAGTACGTGATCCGGGTTTGCAACAGCTTACCTTGCCACGTAACCGGAGGCAAGGAAGTCATCGAAGCCTTGAAATCCGAGTTGGGGATCGAGTTCTACGAGACAACACCCGACGGCCTTTTCACCCTGGAGAAAACAGGGTGCCTCGGGCTTTGTGGTGTTTCTCCCGCCATCATGATCAACGAGGATTTTTTTGGAAACCTGGATGCCCAAAAAATCCCCGAGCTCCTCGAAAAGTTTCGGAATGCCGGGGGTGAGGAAGAATGAAGGCCCAGACCATTCTCGTGTCCATCGATTCCAACAGCGCGTTGAAAGGTGCACGCTTTTTCATGCAACGGTTGGAGGAACTGGTAGAGTTGTATACCCTTTCGGACCAGGTGGAAGTCCTGGAAACCGGGAGCATGGGTGTCTACCCCGAAGGTGTTTTGATCGCCATTTACCCCGATTCCGTGTTTTACGAGATCTCTTCGGCGGACCAATTGGAAGAACTGGTAACCGAACACCTGCTGAAGGGACGCCCCGTGCAGAAGTGGATGCTGGATGAAAAAACAGCCGCACAAATCGTGCCCACCGCGCAAAAGGAAAAAGGCGAAACACGGATCGTTTTGCGTAACGTTGGCGTCATTGACCCGCGCATCGTGGAAGAATACATCGCCCGCGATGGGTACCAGGCCTTGGCCAAGGTGCTTTCGGGTATGAAACCCAATGATGTGATCGCCGAAATCAGCAAAAGCAAGCTCCGTGGGCGTGGGGGTGCAGGCTTCCCCACCGGAAAGAAATGGGAATTCACCGCGAAGGTGAATGCTCCGGAAAAGTTCGTGATTTGCAACGCCGACGAAGGGGAGCCGGGCACGTTCAAGGATCGCCTGATCATGGAGGGAGATCCCCATTCTGTGATCGAGGCCATGGCGATTTGCGGGTACGCGGTCGGGGCCTCGCGCGGGTACATCTACATCCGCGGGGAGTACTTCGGCTCCATCGAAAACATCCGGAAGGGCATTGCCGATGCCTACGAAATGGGTTTCCTGGGGAAGGACATCTTCGGGAGCGGTTTTGATTTTGACCTATCGGTGCGCCTGGGAGCAGGGGCGTACATTTGTGGAGAAGAAACCGCGCTGATCGAGTCCATCGAGGGCAAACCGGGTCGGCCAAGGCTCAAACCCCCCTATCCGCCGGTGGAAGGGCTGTACCAAAAACCCACCGTGGTGAACAACGTGGAAACCTTTGCCAACATTCCCTGGATCCTGCGCAATGGAGCAGATGCTTTCGCCCGAATCGGCACGGAAAATTCCACCGGGACGAAAGTCTTTACCCTTGTCGGAAACGTGGCGAACAAGGGACTGGTGGAAGTCCCGCTGGGGACAACCGCCCACGAGTTGCTCTACGCGTTCGGAGGGGGCATCCCCAATGGTCGGAAGCTCAAGGTGGTGCAAACCGGAGGAACCGCGGGATCGTTTATTGGCGAAAATGCGTTGCACGTGCCACTGGATTACGATTCTGCGCGCCAAGGCGTGACATTGGGGTCCGGCGTGATCTTGGTCATGGACGAAACCCATTGCCCGGTGGAAATCGCCAAGGTGGCCATGGAATTTTTCGCGCATGAATCTTGCGGGAAATGCAACCCCTGTCGGGAAGGAACACGCGTGAGCGTGGAAATCTTGGACAACCTGGTTCGCGGCAAAGCCCGGGAAGAAGAAGTGGAGTACCTTGTGCAGATCGCGGATACGCTCGAACAGGCCTCTTTTTGCGGTCTTGGCCAAGCAGCTGGTTTGCCGCTGCGAAGTATCGTGGAGCTTTTCCGAGAAGAGTTCCTCGCCCATGCGCGCAAGGAACCTTGCCCGGTGTGCGTGTACGATCCCCCGCCCAAGCGCAAAATCGTGTAAGCGGCGACGGGTAAATTGAACATCAGGTAAATTTTTCTGCTGAGGCCGGGTGCTGTTGACATAGCACCCGGTTCCAGTGTAGAATAGCGTGGAATTTTTCCGAGACATATTCGAAGGGAGGGCTACATCCTTTAATGCCAACCATTAATCAGCTGGTCCGGAAGGGCCGGAAAAAAGTTGTGGAGAAACGGAAAGCGCCCGCGTTGGAAGGGAATCCTCAGAAGCGCGGCGTGTGCGTTCGGGTAACGACCACCACCCCGAAAAAACCAAATTCTGCCTTGCGTAAGATTGCCAGGGTACGTCTGGTCAATGGAATCGAAGTGACCGCATACATCCCCGGTGAGGGACATAACCTGCAGGAACACTCCGTTGTGTTGATTCGTGGGGGACGTGTGAAAGACCTTCCCGGTATCCGGTACCGGATCATCCGGGGTACGCTTGATTCCGCAGGAGTCGAATCGCGAAGGCAAGCAAGGTCCAAGTATGGCGCAAAGACGCCAAAGTAGTGCAAGGTTTGTAGGGGTAAGGAGGATTGAACCGTGAGAAGAAGACGAGCCGAAAAACGGAAAATTGATCCAGATCCGATTTACAATGATATCCTGGTCACCAAGTTGATCAATACGATCATGTGGAGTGGCAAGAAAGCCACGGCGCAGCGCATCGTGTACGGAGCCTTTGACTCCATCCGGGAAAAAACAGGAAAGGAACCGCTGGAAGTTTTCAAGAAAGCGATGGACAACATCAAGCCCGCCGTGGAAGTTCGCCCTCGCCGCGTGGGTGGGGCAACCTACCAGGTTCCCGTTGAAGTGGGAGAAAACCGCAAGATTTCCCTCGGCCTCCGCTGGTTGTTGAAAGCTTCCCGTTCCAAGAAAGGGCGTCCCATGCGCACCAAGCTTTCCGAGGAAATCCTTTCCGCGTACGAAAACCAGGGTGCCGCGGTGAAACGTCGCGAAGATACCCACAAGATGGCGGAAGCAAACCGCGCGTTCGCCCATTTTAAATGGTAAAAACTGGAGGAATTTGAAGTGGCAACTCCCAGGGGTCCGCTGGAAAGACTTCGCAATATCGGGATCATGGCACATATCGATGCCGGTAAAACGACGACAACCGAGCGGATGTTGTTCCTAACAGGAAGAAAACATAAGATTGGAAGCGTGGACGAAGGAACCGCGACCATGGATTGGATGGACCAAGAAAAGGAGCGGGGGATCACCATCACCTCCGCTGCCACCACCTGTTTTTGGAACAACCATCGCATCAATATTATCGATACACCCGGACACGTTGACTTTACGATCGAAGTGGAGCGTTCGCTGCGTGTGTTGGATGGAGCCGTTGCCATTTTCGACGTTTGCGCCGGTGTGGAACCGCAGTCGGAAACAGTGTGGCGGCAAGCCGACAAGTACCGTGTTCCGCGGATCGCGTTCATGAACAAAATGGACAAGATCGGCGCGGATTTCCTTGCTTCGGTGGAAAGCATGGTCCGGAAACTGGGCGCAACCCCCTTGCCGTTGCAAATTCCCATTGGGGCGGAGGATCAGTTCGAAGGGGTAGTAGACCTGGTAGGTATGAAGGCCCTTTTTTGGCCCGAAGTCGATGGATCCGTGCTGGAAACCCGAGACATACCCGACGAACTGCGCGAGCAAGTGGATGAGATGCGGGAGGAACTCATTTCCAAGATCTCCCTGTACGACGAAAGCCTGCTGGAAATGTACCTGGATGGAGAAGAACTCCCGGTGGAACAAATTCGCCAAGCCATCCGAAAGGGCACGGTGGGGAACAAGTGGAATCCCGTGCTTTGCGGCTCATCCTTCCGAAACAAGGGGATCCAACCCCTGATGGATGCGATCGTTTCCTACCTTCCGTCTCCGCTTGACCTTCCCCCAATCGATGTAATCGTCGGAGACGAACTGGAGGCATTGCCTCCCGATCCTGCGGGGCCCTTTGGTGCCCTTGCGTTCAAGATTGCCGCGGATCCCTTTGTGGGCCGACTGACCTACTTCCGGGTATATTCGGGAACCCTGCAAAAAGGATCGTATGTGTTGAACGTGAACAAGGGCAAGAAAGAACGCGTGAGTCGGTTGATTTTCATGCACGCAGATAGTAGGGAAGACGTGGACGAAGTGATGGCGGGAGACATCGTCGCGGCCATTGGCCTGCGCGGGACTTCCACCGGGGACAGTCTTTCCGGAGAGAAAAACCCCATCTTGCTCGAACAAATCGAGTTCCCGGAACCCGTGATCCAAATTGCCATCGAACCCGAAACCAAGAACGACCAGAACAAACTTGCCAAGGGTTTGGGAGCACTAACGGAGGAGGATCCCACGTTGAAAGTGCACGTGGATGGTGAAACCGGGCAAACCCTGTTGAGTGGTATGGGGGAATTGCACCTGGAGATCATCGTGGATCGTTTGAAGCGGGAATTCAGCGCGAACGTTCGCGTGGGCCAACCCCACGTATCGTACCGCGAATCCATCCATGAAACGGTCGAAACAACGGGGAAGTACATTCGCCAGTCCGGTGGACGCGGGCAATACGGGCACGTGAAGATCCGTCTGGAGCCCTTGGGGCATTTCGAAGGCTTCGAGTTTAAGAGTGCGATCGTGGGGGGCGTGATTCCTTCCGAATTCATTTCCAGCATCGAGGCGGGTATTCGCCAAAGCTTGCAAGATGGCGTCGTTGCCGACTACCCCGTTGTCGGAATCAAGGCGACCCTCCTGGACGGTTCGTACCACGAGGTGGATAGTTCGGAGCTTGCGTTCAAGATAGCTGCCTCCATGGCCACCCAGGAAGCATTGCGAAAGGCGAGTTCGTTCCTGGTGGAGCCAATCATGAAAATGGAGGTCACCACCCCGGAGGAATACATGGGAGATATCATCGGGGACTTGAACACCCGGCGTGGGCGCATTGAGCGGTTCGATACGCGGTCCAACGCGCGTGTGATTGATGCACTCGTCCCTCTTTCGGAGCTTTTCGGGTATGCCACGGTGCTGCGCTCGCTCAGCCAGGGCCGGGCGACGCACATGATCCAGTTCCACCATTACCAAGAGGTGGATGAAAGAACGTTGGAGAAAATCCTCAGACATCGATAACGGAACAAATATTAATTTTTAGGGAGGTATTTTTCGAATGGCGAAAGAAAAGTTTGAAAGAAACAAACCCCATTTGAACATTGGAACCATCGGACACATCGACCACGGGAAAACCACGCTGACCGCAGCGATTACCAAGGGTCTTGGAATGAAAGGGCTTGCCGATTTCACTCCCTTCGAAATGATCGACAAGGCCCCGGAAGAAAAGGCCCGTGGAATCACGATCAACGTGACGCACGTGGAATACCAGACAGAAGCTCGCCACTACGCCCACATTGACTGTCCGGGTCACGCTGACTACATCAAGAACATGATCACCGGTGCCGCGCAGATGGACGGTGCGATCCTCGTGGTGGCTGCCACGGACGGACCCATGCCCCAAACCCGTGAACACGTGCTCCTGGCGCGCCAGGTTAACGTGCCCGCGATTGTGGTGTACTTGAACAAGGTCGACATGGTGGACGATGAAGAACTCATCGACCTCGTGGAAATGGAAGTACGTGACCTTCTCTCCAAGTACGAGTTCCCCGGAGACGATTTGCCGGTGATCCGTGGCTCCGCTCTGAAAGCAGGAGAAGCTGACACGGCTGACGACAAGTGGATGGCAAGTATCTACGAGCTGATGCAGGCATGCGATGACTACATCCCCGAACCCAAACGTGAAACCGACAAACCTTTCCTGATGCCCATCGAAGACATCTTCACCATCACCGGGCGCGGAACGGTTGTTACCGGAAGGATCGAACGTGGCGCGGTGCATACCGGCGACGAAGTGGAAATCGTGGGGCTTACGCCCACCACCAAAACCGTGGTAACGGGTGTCGAAATGTTCCGCAAGCTGCTGGACGAAGGAATGGCCGGAGACAACGTGGGGTGTTTGCTGCGCGGTGTGAAAAAGACGGAAGTCTTCCGCGGGCAGGTGCTTGCAAAACCCGGATCCATCACCCCTCATACCCACTTCAAGGCAAATATCTACGTGTTGAAAAAAGAAGAGGGTGGACGCCATACACCGTTTACCAAGGGTTATCGACCCCAGTTCTTCATGAAGACCGCTGATATCACGGGCGAAATCCTGGACCTGGGAGAAGACGTGGAAATGGTTATGCCCGGGGACAACGTGGTCATGGAAGTACGCCTGATCAAGCCCGTTGCCTGTGAAAAAGGGATGCGCTTCGCGGTTCGCGAAGGCGGTCGCACGGTAGGCGCGGGGGTTGTTGCCGATATCATCGAGTAATTTGGAACGAATAGGGGGAGTTTCCCACTCCCCCCTATTTTTTCGAAGTACGGAGGAGGGAAGCAATTAATGGCTTCACAGAGAATTCGCATCAGGTTACGGGCATACGATCACGAACTACTTGATCAATCCGCGAAACGAATCGTGGATATCGTCAAGACGACGCAGGCAAAAGTTTCGGGTCCGATTCCCCTGCCTACGGAAAAAAGCATTTACTGCGTTCTTCGTTCCCCGCACAAGCACAAGGATTCCAGGGAACATTTTGAGAAAAGGGTTCACAAACGGCTCATAGACATTCTCGACCCCAATCCGAAAACGGTGGAAGCTCTCATGAAAATCGATCTTCCTTCCGGGGTGGATGTCGAAATCAAGTTGTAATGGAGGTGTACGAATGAGCGGACTCTTGGGTAAGAAAATTGGTATGACGCGCTTGTACCGGGACGGCGTTCTGGTTCCGGTTACGTTGATTCAAGCGGGACCCTGCACCGTGGTGCAGAAGAAAACGAAGGACACGGATGGCTACAACGCAATCCAGTTGGGGTACGGAAGCAAGAAGGAAAAGAACACCACCAAACCCCTCAAGGGGCATTTCAAGAAAGCCAACGTGCAGCCGAAGGCCTGGTTGAAAGAGTTCCGGGTCCAAAACCCCGACGATTACGAACTGGGAGAGCAACTCACCGTGTCGCTCTTCTCCGAATCGGCCAAGATCGACGTGATTGGCTGGACAAAGGGAAGAGGCTATTCGGGGGTCATGAAACGCTGGAACTTCCGCGGAGGAGAAAAATCGCACGGTTCCAAGTTCCATCGCGGCCTGGGAAGTACGGGACAGCACTCCTATCCCGCCCGCGTGTTTCCCGGCAAAAAGATGCCCGGTCGCTATGGAAACGAGAGGGTTACCATCCAGAACCTGGAAATCATCCGCATTGACGAAGAAAACAACGTGGTTGCCGTGAAAGGTTCCATTCCAGGCGCGAAGAACAGCAAGGTCATCATCCGAAACGCTATCAAGCGAAAAGCGAAGAAAAACAGGTAACTAAGCCGGGAGGAGGATACATCATGTCAACCGTAAATGTTCTCGACCTTAAGGGACAGACCGTTGGCCAGCTCGAATTGCGCGATGACATCTTTGGGATGGAACCCAATCGCGACCTCATGTTCCGTTACGTGGACCAGCAGCTTGCCAGCAGACGCCAGGGAACAGCTTCCACCAAAACGCGGGCGGAAGTTTCGGGCACGGGGAAGAAACCCTGGCCCCAGAAACACACGCACCGTGCGCGCCAAGGGTCGTTGCGCGGACCGCACATGCGCCATGGAGGAGTGGCCTTTGGTCCCAAGCCGCGGGACTGGTCCAAGGGATTGAACCGCAAAATGAAAGTACAAGCCCTCAAATCGGCGTTGAGCACCCGTGTGAAGGAAGGAAACCTGATTGTTTTGGAAGACTTCACCATGGATTCCATCAAGACCAAGGCGTTCAAGCAAGTTTTGCAAAGCCTTGGAATCGCGGAAACCAAGAGTCTTTTCGTTCTTCCTTACAAGAAGGAGGGGTACTTGAACGTTCGATTGTCGAGCCGGAACCTGGGCAAGTGCAAGGTACTGATTGCGGATAACCCCGGGATGCCGGAGAGAACAACCATCGATGGATTGAATGTTTTTGACATCATCAACAACGAAAAGTTGGTTTTAACCCGGGATACGGTGAAGAAGATCGAGGAGGTGTTGGGAAATGGCCGTTAAGTTGACAGCATCGGATGTGTTGATCCGACCCATCATCACGGAGAAAACCACTTTCAACATGAGCGATCGAAAATATACGTTTGAAGTGAATCGGTTTGCCAATAAATACATGATTCGAAATGCAATCGAGGAGCTTTATAGCGTGAAGGTTGAAAAGGTGAGCGTCATGAACGTGAAGGGGAAACCCAAACGACGCGGGGTTCTGCAGGGGAAAACCCGGTCATGGAAGAAAGCCATGATCAAGTTGCAAAAGGGTTTTTCCATTCCGGAACTGGATAACCTTCACTAACGGAGGAAAGGGGAGAAGAAAATGGCACTGAAAAAATTTAAACCCACAACCCCCAGCCGAAGGACCATGGCCATTCCGGATTACGCGGAAATCACCAAGAGCAAGCCGGAAAAAAGCCTTACCGAACCACTGAAGAGAACTGCTGGACGGAACCACCATGGGCACGTAACCGTCCGCCACAGGGGTGGAGGGCACAAGCGCCGGTACCGCATCATCGATTTCCGAAGAGAGAAAGACGGCATCGAAGCCAAGACCGTCTCCATCGAGTACGATCCGAACCGAAGTGCACGCATCGCGCTTTTAGTGTACCGGGACGGGGAAAAGCGATACATCCTTGCCCCAAAGAAATTGCAGGTGGGGGATATCCTGATGAGCGGTCCGGATGCCGAAATCCGGGTGGGGAACTCGTTGCCGCTTGAAAGGATCCCGGTAGGGACCCTCATCCACGCCGTGGAAATGATCCCGGGAAAGGGAGCCCAAATTTCCCGTTCTGCAGGGACTTCGGTGCAGCTCATGGCCAAGGAAGGTGGATATGCGCTGCTGAAGATGCCTTCGGGCGAGTTGCGCAGGGTTCGCGAAACGTGTAAAGCAACTGTGGGAACCGTTGGGAACGAAGAGAACAGCAACATCGTCCATGGGAAAGCGGGACGAAAGCGCTGGTTGGGGATCAAACCATCGGTTCGCGGTATGGCGATGAATCCTTGCGACCACCCCCACGGGGGCGGCGAAGGGCGCAGTAAGGGTGGAAACCACCCCCAGAGTCCGTGGGGTACTCCGGCGAAGGGGTACAAGACCCGCCGGGGAAAACACCAGTCCGACCGCCTGATCGTCCGACGCAGGAACAAAAAATAGGAAAGGGGGAACTGAACCGTGGGTCGTTCATCCAAAAAGGGCCCGTTTGTCCATCCCAAGCTCCTGAAGAAAATCCGGGAGTTGAACCAGGCCGGGAGAAAAGAAGTCGTGAAGAGTTGGAGCAGGGCTTCCACCATTATCCCGGAAATGGTGGGACATACGGTAGCCGTGTACAATGGAATCAAGCATATTCCCGTGTACGTGTCGGAAAACATGGTGGGACACAAGTTGGGGGAATTCTCCTACACCCGCCGTTTTGGGGGACACGTGGATAAAAAGGCAAAAAAGGGAGAAATTAAGTAATCCGGAGGAGGATAGCAAATGGCGCAAGAAAAGAGATCCAAAAGATCCGTGCTTCATAGGAATCGCAAGGAACAGCTGGAAAATGCGGTCCAAGACCAGGCCAAAGCAACTGCCAAGTATCTGCGTCTTTCTCCTCGAAAAGCCCGATCGATTGTGAATGCAATTCGCGGACAGAAAGTGGATAAGGCTTTTGAGATCTTGGAGTTCTCTCCGAGAAAAGCCGCACGCATCGTGCAGAAGATCCTGAAATCCGCCGTGGCGAATGCAGAGAACAATTTCGACCTGGAAACCGAACACCTTGTTGTTTCCGAGGCGTATGTAAACGATGGGCCCCGCATGAAACGGGTTTGGCCGCGAGGAAGAGGACGAGCAGATATTTTGATGAAACGAATGAGCCACATCACCGTGGTGGTCAAAGACACTTCCAAAAATTTAGCAGGGTAAGGAGCGAGGTGATTTAAACCGTGGGTCAAAAAGTTCACCCAAGAGGATTTCGCTTAGGAGTTTCCAAGGATTGGGCCTCCCGGTGGTTTGGTGGAAAGAACTATTCCAAGTACCTGATCGAGGACGAAAAGATTCGCCAACACGTTTGGGGACGTAAGTACTTGATCCAACAGAGGTCGAAAAACGTGGCGATCGAAGCTTCCGGGGACATCGACGAGGTTTACATTGAACGCCCGAGTCCGAGTAAGGTCGTCGTGACCGTGCACACCGCGAAACCGGGTGTTGTGATTGGTTCGAAGGGAAAAGAAGTGCAGGCTTTGCGTGCGGAACTGACGCGCCTGACGGGAAAAGAAGTCGTGGTAAATATCAAGGAAATCAAAACACCCGAGATGGATGCCCTCCTGGTTTCCCAAAATATTGCCGGGATGCTGGAACGGAGAACCTCCCACAAGCGGGCTATGAAACGCGTGATGCGTCTTGCGGAACGAAATGGTGCCCAGGGAATCAAGGTCATGGTCGCCGGCAGGCTTGGAGGAGCAGAAATTGCAAGGACCGAGTGGTATCGCCAAGGGCGAATTCCTTTGCAAACGCTGAAAGCTGACATCGATTACGGTTTTTGCCAAGCGAAAACAAAGACCGGGATCATCGGGGTAAAGGTCTGGATTTACCACGGCGATGTGAGTCGCTGACACCCGGGATCGGTTTTTTGAGAGGAGGAATTTTGGATGTTAATGCCCAAACGTGTTAAATACCGCAAACAGCAAAGGGGCACGATGGCTGGAAAGGCCAAGGGCGGAACCGAAGTCCATTTCGGCGAATGGGGGCTTAAGGCACTGGAACCACGCTGGATTACGGCCCGCCAGATCGAAGCTTGCCGTGTCGTGATGGTACGTACGCTCAAGCGCTCCGGAAAAGTGCTGATCCGTGTGTTCCCCGATAAGCCCATCACCAAGCGTGCCCAAGATTCCCGCATGGGAAAGGGAAAAGGAAACGTCGACATGTGGGTTTCCGTTGTGAAGCCTGGGAAGATTCTTTTTGAGATTGCAGGGGTGCCGGATCAGATTGCAAAAACTGCCTTGAAGAATGCTGCCGCAAAACTTCCGATCGAAACGAAAATTGTTCCCCGGCACACCGTCGGAGGTGAATGATCGTGAAAGCCAAAGATTTACGGGATCTGACCATCCCTGAGTTAAACGAGAAAATGGACCAGCTGAAGCGAGAGTTGATGAATTTACGGTTCCAATTGGCACTCAACCAGTTGGACAACGCCAACAAGATACAGCTTGTGAAACGAGATATCGCCCGGGTCAAAACCATTATTACCGAGCGAGAATTATCGTTAAAAAGGTAAGGGAGGGTGCGTTATGCCCAAACGAAAAGTAACGGGTGTGGTTGTGAGTGATCGAATGGATAAGACCATCGTCGTTCTCGTGGAAAACGTGTTCAAACACTCGGTGACCAAGAAGACCATTCGCAAAACGAAAAAATACAAGGCACATGATGCGAACAACGAATGCAAGGTGGGGGATACGGTACAAATCGAAGAACACCCTCCCATTAGCAAAGACAAGAAATGGATGGTTGTTCAAATCCTGAAACGGAACGTGCTGGGAGAAGAATCTGCCATTGAAGGAGAGGATGCCAAATGATACAGCAAGAATCTCTTCTCAACGTTGCGGATAATTCCGGGGCGAAAAAAGTGCTGGTGATTCGGGTTATGGGTGGGTCGCACAAGAAATCGGGTTCCATTGGCGACATCATCATCGGTGCGGTGAAAGAAGCGATTCCCCACTCGGACGTGAAAAAAGGCGACGTGGTACGTGCAGTCGTGGTACGCACGCACAAGGAGGTCCGCCGGCCCGATGGAACCTACGTGCGCTTTGACGACAATGCTGCTGTCATCGTGGACAAGCAAAACCTTCCGAAGGGAACACGTATTTTTGGACCGGTAGCCCGGGAGCTTCGTGAGAAAGGTTTCACACGGATCGTATCTCTGGCTCCTGAGGTCCTTTAGGAGGGAGAAGGAATGAAACGTTTTCGATTTCATATCAGGAAGGAAGACCTGGTGGAAGTGATTTCCGGCCGGGACAAGGGAAAACGCGGGCGGGTGTTGAAAGTCCTGCCAAAAGAAAGCAAGATCATCGTGGACAAGGTCAACGTGGTGAAACGGCACCAACGCCCCACCCAGCAAGAGCGGAACGGTGGAATCATCGACAAGGATATCCCCTTGGACGTCTCCAAAACCATGTTGGTATGCCCCAGTTGCGATCGCCCCACGCGCGTGGGATGGAAAGTGCTGGAAAACGGTGAGAAGAGCCGTTTTTGCAAGAAGTGCGGAGAAATGATTGACAAATAAGAAAAGGAGGTGTTTCCGGTGGAAATTCCCTGTAAGGAGTTTCCCGAGAGCCGGATCCAACCATGGGCAAACAGAGTGCAATGAACGTGGTTCCACTGAAAGAGATCTACCGGGAAAAAGTGGTTCCCACCCTGAAAAAGCAGTTCAGCTACAAGAACGTTTTGGAAATCCCCAAGTTGGAAAAGATCATAATCAACATGGGAGTGGGAGAGGGCACACGGAACCGGGAAATTTTCCAGTTTCACTCGGAAGAACTGATGGCGATCGCGGGGCAAAAGCCGGTGATTACCCACGCAAAAAAGGCCATTTCCAATTTCAAATTGCGCAAGGGGATGCCCGTGGGAATCAAGGTGACCCTGCGCAACAACAACATGTACAATTTTTTGTACAAGTTGGTGAACATCGTGCTTCCCAAGGTTCGTGACTTCCGTGGATTGAACCCCAATTCCTTTGATGGCCGCGGGAACTACGCCTTTGGCCTTTCGGAGCAAGTGATTTTCCCGGAAATCCGGGTAGAAAAGGTGAAACGAATCCAGGGAATGGATATCATCATCGTGACATCGGCACGCACCAACGAAGAGGCAAAAGCCCTGCTCGAAGAAATGGGCATGCCTTTCAAAATGGGTTAAGGAGGCGCAATTGCATGGCAAAAAAATCCATGGTAGCGAAGTGGAAGAGGCCCCAGAAGTTCAAAGTTCGGGAATATACCCGTTGCAAGGTATGTGGCCGTCCACATTCCGTGTATCGTGAATTCGGATTGTGCAGGGTTTGCCTGAGAAAAATGGCGCTTGAAGGAAAACTGCCCGGCGTTCGCAAGGCAAGCTGGTAAGGAGAGGAGGCAAGCGACAGATGTGGAGTGATCCCATAGCAGATATGCTGACCCGAATTCGGAACGCAAATTCCGTGTTCAAGGAAAGCTTGGAAGTGCCCGCTTCGAACTTGAAGCGCAACATTTGCGAGTTGCTGAAACGGGAAGGGTACATCAGCGATTTTCGCTTTATCGAAGACAAAAAGCAAGGTACACTGAGCATAAAGATGAAATACACCGGGGCTCGCAGGAATCGAAGAAGAATCATCAATGGAATCGTGAAGGTTTCCAAGGGTGGAAGAAGAGTATACGTTTCAAAGGATAGCATCCACCGAGTGAAAGGCGGCCTGGGGATTGCCATTCTTTCGACTTCCAAGGGGATTCTCACCGATAAGGACGCCCGAAGACTCGGCGTCGGTGGCGAAGTCCTGGCGTACATCTGGTAGAAAGGCGGAGGTGCTTGTAATGGCAATTGATTTGAAAGATAAGAAGGTGGTTTCCCGCCTGGCGCAGAAAGCCATCGATATTCCACAAGGAGTTACGGTGGAAGTCCAAGAGGATTCCATGGTGGTGAAAGGTCCGAAGGGAAGCCTGGTGCAAAAAATCAACCCGATGGTTTTGGTGGAAAAAAGCGAGAGCCAGGTGCAGGTGAAGCCCAATCTCTCCCTTCTGAAGCGGGTGAGTGAGGCCAAAAACTTCCGCGCCATGACCGGAACATTTTTCGCCTTGATCAAGAATATGATCACGGGAGTGACCGAGGGCTTTTCCAAGGAACTGCGCATCGAGGGGGTTGGGTATCGTGCGCAACTGAAGGAGGAAACCCTTTCCATGAACCTGGGATACGCGCACGAGGTGAACGTCGAACCCCCGGAGGATGTTTCCTTCGAAGTACCCGCCCAAAACCGGATCATCGTGAAGGGCATCAGTAAAGAAGTCGTGGGACAGGTCGCCGCGAATGTTCGCGCGTGGAGAAAGCCTCTTGTTTACGGCGGAAAAGGCATCCGCTACTTGGGTGAAGTGGTTCACACCAAGGAAGGCAAGAAGGGTTAAGGAAAGGAGGGTTTCCCTTGATTAATCGTAAAGACCGAAAAGTTCTTCGAAAGCGCCGACATCTGCGGGTGCGAAAAAAGGTGAATGGCACGTCGCAAAAACCACGCATGGCGGTTTTTCGGAGCGAAAAGCATATTTACGTGCAAATCATTGATGACGTGAAGGGACATACCTTGGTCTCTTCTTCCACCATGGACCCGGAAATCCGGGGAGATCTTGCCAAAACCTGGGACAAGCAAGCCGCTCGAAAGGTGGGCCAGGCGATTGGCAAAAAGGCCACGGAGGCGGGAATCAACGAAGTCGTGTTTGACCGGGGTGGTTTCCAATATACCGGTAGAATCAAGGAACTTGCAGACGGTGCACGAGAAGCCGGCCTCAAGTTTTAGCAGGAGGGATGGAAAGTGAATCCGAAACCAATGAACAACGAGACAGAACTGGAAGAAAGGGTTGTTGAGATCCGGCGTACCACGAAAGTGGTAGCGGGGGGAAAGAACCTTCATTTCAGGGTTGTTGCCGTTGTGGGTGATAAGAATGGACACGTGGGAATCGGGATTGGTACCGCGCGTGAAGTCCCCGAATCCATCAAGAAAGCCCTTTCGGAAGCAAGAAAAAACGTTGTGGAGGTGCCCATTTCCAAGGGGACGATTCCCCACGAAGTGTTGCAGAAGTTCAGTTCGGCGAAGGTTCTTCTCAAACCTGCGTCTCCCGGTACGGGTATCGTGGCTTCCAATGCAGTTCGTGCCGTCGTGGAACTTGCAGGTGTGAGCAACATCCTCACCAAGAACCTGGGTTCCAATTCCCCCGTCAACGTGATCAAGGCCACTTTCGAAGGATTGAAATCCTTGGAATCGCCCGCTTTCGTGGCCAAGAAGAGAGACCTCAAGGTTGCGGAGGTTTTCTTTGGAAAAGGCGAGGGGGATTAACCATGGCGCGCATACGACTGACATTGGTCAAAAGCCCCATTGGGTACAAGTGGGACCAAAAGGAAACCATCCGCCGTTTGGGACTTCGAAAAATGCATTCAACCGTGGAGAAAGAGGCAACGGCCCCTGTATTGGGAATGGTCAATAAGGTCCGCCACTTGGTTGAAATGGAAATGATCGAAGATCAACCAGACGCGTAAATTCTTGATCCGAGAGAGGAGGTAAGTTATGGCACTCAAAATAGAAGACCTCAAACCCACTCCGGGTTCCAGGAAAAACAAGATTCGCGTTGGGCGTGGTCCTGGATCCACTAAGGGGAAGACGGCCGGTAAAGGGCACAAGGGGCAGAAAGCCCGTTCGGGCGGAGGTGCACGGGTTGGCTTCGAGGGAGGCCAAACACCCATTTACATGCGTTCTCCAAAGAAAGGGTTCAAAAATTTCACCCACAAAGTGTACGCCGAGGTCAATCTCGATACCCTCGAGCGACGCTACGACGCAAACGAAGAAGTGTCGGTGGAGTCATTGCTCGAAAAGAAGGTCATCCGAAAGGTTCTGGACGGCGTGAAAATACTCGGGAATGGAACCTTGTCCAAGCCTTTGAAAGTGCGCGCGCATGCGTTTAGCAAAAGTGCGCAAAGTAAGATCGAAGAAGCCGGCGGAAGCGTCGAGGTGATGTAAATGTGGAAAGCCTTTCGAAACGCTTTTCGTATTCCTGAACTTCGGGACCGCATTTTTTTCACACTGTTGATGCTGATCGTGTACCGCCTGGGCGTGTATATCCCGATTCCCGGGATCAACTTGACCCAGTGGGCAAGCGTCTTCTCCGAGTTCCAGCAGGGAGCGGCCGGAGGCCTGTTCAGTTTCTACGACGTGTTTGCCGGAGGGGCGTTGCAACGCTTTTCCATTCTGATGATGTCGGTTACCCCCTACATCAACGCCTCCATTATTTTGAGCCTCTTGCAAAGCGTTGTTCCCGCGCTGAAAGAAATTGCGCGGGAAGGGGAAGAAGGAAAGAAGAAGATGGCAAAGATCACCCGTTACCTTACGGTGGGCTTGGCCGTTGTACAGGGTTTCGTGTTGAGCATTTCCATCGCACGAAATCCCGCGCTTATCGTCGAAGGCATTTCTCCGTTCTTCTTCGTGTTCGTGTCCACCCTGACGATCGTGGCGGGAACCATGTTTGCCATTTGGTTGGGGGAACGGATCACGGAAAAGGGAATCGGGAACGGGATTTCCGTTCTGATTTTCGCGGGTATCGTTTCCCGGTATCCCAGCTACGTCGGGCAAGCCATCGTGGGGCAGTTGGGGATCGTCGAATGGGTGATCCTCGTGGGAACCATGGCTGCGGTCATCGTTGCCATTATCTACGTCCAACAGGGTGAGCGAAGGATCGCGGTGCAATACGCACGGCGCGTGAGTGGAAGAAGGGTGTACGGGGGTCAAACCACGTACGTTCCGATCAAGGTCAACCAAAGCGGGGTTATTCCCATCATCTTTGGGCAAGCCATCATGATCATTCCTACTGCCATTGCGTCGCTTTCCAAGTCCCCAGGCGTGGAACGTTGGTTGGGAAATGGAGGGTACCTGTACCTCCCGCTGTATTCGCTGCTCGTTTTCTTCTTTGCGTACTTCTACAGCGTGATTTCCTTCGACGTGCACGACATTTCGGAGAACATCAAGAAGTACGGTGGCTTCATTCCGGGTATCCGCCCGGGGGCCCCGACGGAACGCTACTTCATGCGTGTGCTAAACAAGATGACGTTCATGGGTGCCGTGTTCTTGGTCGTGATTGCCATCGTTCCGTACATCATGTCCTTCGCGTTGGGAGTCAGCATCTGGATCGGAGGAACATCGGCCCTGATCGCGGTGGGTGTAGCCTTGGATATCTTGCAGCAGATGGAAGCCCACATGATCATGCGCAACTACGAAGGATTCATCAAAAAAGGACGTTTGAAAGGAAGAAGGTGATTTTTTGCAACCAGATAACTTGATTTTTCTTGGCCCTCCCGGTGCCGGAAAGGGAACGATCGCCAAGGCGCTGGTGCAGAAATTACACGTTCCCCACATCTCCACGGGAGATATGCTCCGGGAAGCGGTTGCATCGGGAAGCCCCATTGGAAACAAGGCAAAGAGTGTCATGGAAGCTGGGGAGCTCGTTTCGGACGACTTGATGATTCAAATCGTGCGCGAGCGTCTGCAAAATCCCGACTGCGAAAATGGTTTCGTGCTGGACGGCTATCCGCGTACGGTGCCCCAGGCGGTGAGCTTGGAGAACCTGATGAACGAGTGGAAGCAGGAGATCAAAAGAGTGTTCCTGTTTGAGGTGGCCGAGGAAATCCTGGTGCAACGGATCACGAATCGCAGGGTGTGCCCCAAGTGTGGCCGGGTGTACAACCTGGTTTCTCTCCCCCCGAAGTCCGAAGGGGTGTGTGACGATGATGGGGAACAGCTGGTGCAACGGAAAGATGATCGCGAAGACACGGTGCGCGAGCGCTTGCGGGTGTACCAGGAAAAAACCGCGCCCTTAGTCGATTTTTATTCCGAGAGAAAGAAAATCGTTACAGTGGACGGGGCAGCGGGTATTGACAGGGTATGTGAGATCATGTTAAATACCCTTGATGGAGAATAAATTTCCTTGATAGTCCTTAAGCGTGCGGAAGAGATTGAGAAAATGCGGCGCCCAGGTGAAATCGTTGGGCGCTCGCTTCTGCTGGCATCTGAGCTTATTGCTCCGGGCGTTTCCACTGCAGAAATCAATCGCCAGGTAGAGGAGTTTATCCGCGAACAAGGAGCCATTCCCTCCTTCAAAGGATACGGTGGATTTCCCGCGGCCTGTTGTATTTCGGTGAACGATGTCGTGGTACACGGAATCCCCTCGAAATCCCAGCTATTGAGGGATGGGGACATCGTATCCGTGGACGTTGGTGCGTTCGTGGATGGTTTCCACGGGGACGCTGCCCGCACATTCTACGTGGGAGGCATTTCCGAGGAGGCAGAGCGACTCCTTAGGGTGACACGCGAAGCCCTGGAAGTGGGGATTCGGACCATAGGTGATGGTGTCCTGTTGGGAAAGGTGTCGCATGCCATCCAGGAATTCGTGGAAAGCGCGGGTTTTTCGATCATTCGGGATTTCGTGGGGCACGGCATTGGCAAGCAACTGCATGAAGAACCGCAAATCCCCAATTACGGAAACCCCAGGAAAGGCCCCGTGATGCGAAATGGAATGGTCGTTGCCATCGAGCCCATGGTTTGCACGGGTGACTGGGGTGTAGAGGTGATGGAAGATGGTTGGACGGCACGTACCCGAGACCGTTCTCTTGCGGCTCATTTTGAGGATACCATGGCGATAACACCCCGCGGGATAGAAATCCTAACGCGGATGGAGAAGTAAGGGGGAGTGGGATGCCGAAAGATAAAAGCGATGTGATCAAGGCGGAAGGCAAAGTTGTGGAAGCCCTTCCAAATGCTGTGTTTCGTGTGGTGCTGGAAAATAACCACCAGGTGATGGCCCACATTTCCGGAAAAATGCGGAAGAATTTCATCCGACTCGTTCCGGGAGACACCGTGATCGTTGAATTGTCCATCTACGACTTAACAAAGGGAAGAATAATCTATCGAAAAAAGGCCTGATTTTGGAAGGAGTGTGTGTCTACCATGAAAGTGCGAGCTTCTGTGAAGCCAAGATGTGAATATTGCAAGGTTGTGCGGCGAAAAGGCCGAGTGCGCATCATCTGTTCCCGGAATCCAAAGCACAATCAAAAGCAGGGCTAACAGTGAGGAGGTTGTTGAAGTAAATGGCGCGTGTTTTAGGGGTTGAAATTCCAAACAACAAGAAGTTATTCGTGGCGTTGCAATACCTGTATGGTATTGGTCCCACCCGATCCGAGCAAATCATCGCGGAAACGGAATTGGACAGGGAAAAACGCGTGAAAGAATTGAACGAAGATGAAATCCGGAAGATTACGCAGTACGTGAACGCCAACTACAAGGTGGAAGGGGAACTGCGGCAAGAGGTCCAGAAAAACATCAAGCGACTCGTGGAAATTGGGAGTTACCGTGGATTTCGCCATCGACTGGGACTTCCGGTGCGGGGACAGAGAACCAAAACGAATGCGCGGACCCGCAAAGGCAGAAAGCCCGGAATCGGCAAAAAAAAGAAATAATGAGCAGGAGGTCTGGAGATGGCTAAGAGAAAACCCGAAACCAAGAAGAAGAAACGATTAACCAGCGACCGCGGCCTGGTTAAGATCAAATCCACGTACAACAACACGATTATCACCATTTCTGACACGAACGGAAACGCCATTAGCTGGGCCAGCGGAGGTACGGTAGGGTACACTGGGTCGAAGAAAAGTACCCCGTACGCTGCACAGCTCGCGGCCGACCAGGTTGCGAAGGAAGTTGTGAAGCTTGGGCTCAAGCGTGTTGACGTGGTTGTCAAGGGCCCTGGTCCTGGCCGGGAGGCTGCAATCCGAACGTTGCAGGCAGCTGGCTTGGAAGTGGGATCGATCAAGGACGCGACACCCATTCCGCATAATGGGTGCAGGCCAAAAAAAAGACGCGGTATGCAATAAAACAGGAGGTAAATGAATGGCACGGTATACAGGACCATCATGCAAACTTTGCCGCCGTGAGGGCAAGAAACTTTACTTGAAAGGAGACCGCTGCACGGCAAATAGCGACAAGGGGAAACCAAAGTGCGCTTTTGACCGTCGCCCACAGGTTCCCGGCCAGCATGGAAAATCGGGACCTTCCAAGATCTCGCAGTACGGGTTGCAGCTTCGTGCCAAGCAGTCCATGAAGCGTACGTACGGCGTGTTGGAGAAGCAGTTCCGAAAGTACTTCGAGGAAGCACGACGCCGGGAAGGTGTCACGGGTGAGAACCTGGTGCGCATCACCGAATCACGGTTGGATAATGTTTTCTTTCGGGCCGGTTTTTGTGATTCGCGTGGGCAGGCCCGCCAATTGATTTCCCACGGGCACGTTTTGGTGAATGGGCGAAAAGTGAACATCCCTTCCTATCGGGTTCGCAAGGAAGATATCGTGGAGGTTTCCGAGAAAAGCCGGGGAATCGTTCCCATCAAGGCAGCTGTTGATAAAGCAAAACAGCGGGGCACCCCACCTTGGATGGAAGTAGACTTTGATGCTTTCAAGGCAATGCTGATTCGCTTTCCCGATCTGGAAGAAACCGGGTTGCAAGTGGACGTCCAGTCCATTGTGGAACTGTACTCCAAGTAATTTTCGGGGAGGTCCCCCGGGGCCTTTTCCTATGCCGTTGAGACGGGAGGGATGTCTTGAATGATCAAATACGTTATGCCAAAAGGGCTTAATGTAGAAGAAGAGCGAGAAGAAGGGAATTTCCTCTATGGCCGGTTTTCCTTTGCCCCAATGGAAAAGGGCTTTGCTACGACCATCGGGAATTCTTTGAGGCGTGTTTTGCTGTCCTCGATAATGTCCCTTGCCATTACCCGGATCAAGATCCCGAACAAGTTCCACGAATACGATACCCTTTCCGGGGTGCGAGAAGACATACTTGAAATCATCATGAATATCAAAAAAATCCAGATTCGCCCGGATCTGGCGTTTGACAAGGAAATTGAGTTGGTTTTGAAGGTGGAAGAGCCCGGAATCGTAACGGCTGCCCAGATTGAATCCCCTGCGGGAATCACCATCACCAACCCCGAGCAGAAAATCGCAACCCTTGACCAGGAAGGGATGCTGGAAATCCACATGTACGCGGAGATGGGCAAGGGGTACGTGCCGGTTGCGGAGCAAGAAAAACCCGATGATATCCAGGTGATTCCCATCGATGGGATTTTTAGCCCGGTTGTTCGGGTGAATTTCCGGGAAGAAAACGTCCGGGTCGAGAAGAAAACCGATTACGACAAGCTCATCTTGGAGATCTGGACCAAGAAGAACATTTCTCCAAAGGATGCCCTCCGGATTTCGGCGAACATCCTCATCAAGCACTTCCATATCCTGGAAGAAAACCTCCCGGAACCCGAATCGTTCCTGGGGAACTTCCCCATTACCTTGCCGGAGGAATGGCCCGGGGCTGGGGAGAAGGAGCAGGGTGTGCTGGCCGAAGAGGACGACATGGAAGATGAGGATCAGAAGCCCATCGAACTGGAGGAACCGGACGGCGACGAGGAGGAAGAAAAGGAAGACGAACCTGAGGAGGAAACGGAAGATGAGACGGATACGACGGTGGCCGTTTCTGAGCCTCCTCCCTCTGCTGACACGCTGGAAAGTCGGTCGATCGAAGACCTCGGACTTTCGGTTCGCTCCCTGAATTGCCTGAAACGGGACAAGATCAACACCATCGGTGATTTGCTCAGCCATTCGGTCGCGGACCTTCTGAAAATCCGAAACTTTGGCCAGAAATCACTGGATGAGGTACGGGAAAAACTCCAGGAAAAGTATTCCCGTGATCTGGAAGCCTGACGAAAAAAAGGAAAGGAGAATACTATGCGCCATCGAAACAAAGTCAATCGCCTGGGCAGGGCCAGTGACCATCGCAAAGCCTTGATCCGAAACATGACAAGGGACGTTTTGACCCATGGAAGCATCGTCACCACGCTCCCCAAGGCAAAGGCCGTGCGCCCGTTCGTGGAAAAGATCATTACCCGGGCCAAAAAGGGAGACGTTCCCGCGCGAAGGTACATCAACCGATTCTTGCACGATTCCCGGTTGACCAATAAAGTGGTCGAGGAAGTAGCCAAGGATTTCCAGGCGCGACCCGGCGGATACACTCGGATCCTGAAGTTGGGAAAACGTCGTGGAGATGCTGCGGAAATGGCCATTTTCCAACTGGTGAAAAACGACTGATGCCCACCCCATAATACAGCGGCCGCAATGGCCGCTTTTTTTCTTGGAAGTGGAATCCTGGTGGAATGGAAACGCGCACTTTTCTTGTTTTTCTTTGTCATACTCTACCTGGCGCTGGTTTTGCTCGGCAACGTGAACCTTTCCAGTGCCGTGCAAAATTCGCGCTTCGTGGTGCTGGAGTCGCAGCAGCGCCAATGGTCGGCGGTGGGGATTTTGCTGGCTTTGCTGGGCCCCTTCGTGCTACGGAGGGTGCCTTTCGTGCAGATGGTTCCGTTTGCTTTCGTGGGTGTTGTGGGCTTGCTGGTGCTGGTTCTACCGTTCGGCGAAAGCATTGGGGGATCCACGCGCTGGTTTTCCCTTCCCGGCTTTTCGCTGCAGCCATCCGAGCTCGCAAAGCCCCTGATGGTTTTCCTTCTGCCGCTGGTTTTCGAGAAAACCACGGCCCGTGAAGTTGCCCATGCGCTGAACCTGCTCTTCACCGCGATCGTTGCGATCCTTGTTTTCCTCGAACCGGATTTGGGCACCGCCATCGTTTTCTTTGTGTTGTTCCTGGTGCATTTCTTCCTCACTGCCAAGAATTGGAAACGGCTGCTGTTGGCATTTTCCCTTCTGGTGCTCTGTGCGGTATTGCTGTATTCTTTCGCGCTCAAGCCCCATCAAAAAGATCGGCTGAGCGCTTTTTTCGATCCGGTGGCGAACCCGGAAACGTACTACCAAACCCGCCAATCCATCACGATGGTGGGATCCGGTGCGTTGGTGGGGAGAGGCTACCGCCAAGGGCCGGGGAACCTTTTCGGCTTCTTGCCCGCGGATCACACTGACTTCGTGCTGGCGGTTTTTGGCGAAGAGTTTGGTTTCGTGGGGTTGTGTTGCTTTTTTGGCCTGTGGGGAATTTTCCTGGGGTTGATCCTTCGGCTGGCGCTACGTGCGGATGCTTTTTTTCGTCAAATTCTTGCGGGGATATTTGCCCTTTTCTTCTTCCAGGTGTTCTACAACGCCGCAATGGTTTTGGGGCTGGTTCCCGTTACCGGGCTTCCATTGCCTTTTTTCACCTACGGGGGGAGTTCGATGGTCAGCAACTCTTTTTTGGTGAGCGTATGCATTTACTGTATCGGTTTCGGGGAAGCGGAGGCAAAAAGTGGAAAACAAGCAAGGGCACGTACATCTGTGCGGGGATGACCACGCGGTGATAGGTTTGGTGGGACTGGCAAGACGCTCCGGAAAGGTCTTCTTTGGGAAAGAGGGGATTCGCAAGTGCCTTCGGGAGACCCCCGCGAAAAAAAAGTTGCTGCTCATGAGTAACGATATTAGCGAAAGCGCAAAACAAGACTGGATCAGCAGGGCCGCGCATGCAAACGCACTGCTTCTGCAGTTAGCGCAGACCAACAAATGGCAACTGGGAAAGGCACTGGGGTTGCAAGAACTAAGTGCAGTGGGTATTTCCGAAGATTCGCTGGTGCTTGCCATCCTGAAAAAGGAGGGGATTGGCAGCAGTGTTCGGTTACCTGCGACCGGTAAGGGGTCCTGAGCACGAGTTTTTCTATTTCCGGGCCCATTACTGTGGGATGTGCATGGCGCTCAAACATGACGGAGGCAACTTTTGCCGGTTGTTCCTCTCCTACGACCAGGCCTTTGTGCACATGCTATTGTCCGCCTACCTGCATGTGCCCCCACGCTTGCACTGGAGCAACTGCATCCTTCACCCGGTTCGCAAGCGTCCGATGGTGCACCAGGATGCGCTGGCGCGCGAGGTGACGGCTGTTTCCCGCTTCCTGGCGGAGAAAAAGCTGCTCGATGACGTACACGACGAAAAGGGTTTGCGGAAATGGGGTGCGCTGCGGTTGCTGTCCCTATCCCGCAAGCGGGGGGAACGCAAGTCCCAGGAAACCATGCAACAACAAACGCAAAAGGAGTTCCAGGCAATGTCCAGCAGGGAACAGGAGAAATCGGGTTCGGTGGAAAGCCTATCCGGCTCGTTTGGGAAGGTTCTCAGGGCCTTGGGGGCGGGCTTTTTCCCCGCCCTACCACGCCAGCAAGAGAAGCAACTCCTGGACTTTCTGGAATTGGTGGGGAAATGGTTGTACGTGATGGATTGCATCGACGATCTGCAGGAAGATATTTGCAAAAAGAGGTATAATCCGTTAAAATACATGTATGCAGCTACTTTGCTCGATCCCTCCGGGAAGCAAAGCATGGAAGCCCGGGTTCGGGAAATCCGGCGACAAGAAGAATGGCGTGTCAAGCTTCTGGTGGCACACATGCACGAAACTTTTTCGCTCTTCCAAGAACGGTTGGATTTTCGGCGGCACGAATTGCAGGACTTTGTGACCCTTTGCATTCCATGGGTCAGTGGTACGGTTCTTCGCGGAGAGCACAAGGGAGGAAAAAAAAGTGAACATGGACCCGTATAAGGAGCTGGGAGTATCACCGGGCGCAAGCAGGGACGAGATCCGGGATGCGTATGGGAAGTTGGCCAAGAAATACCATCCCGATCGTTTCCAAGAAGATTACATGAAAGAACTGGCGGAAGAGAAAATGAAAAAGATCAACGAAGCGTACGATTTCCTCATGAAAGGGGCTTCGTCGCGCTCTTCTTCGGCTTCCTCGTCACGTGGCAGCCAAACCGCGCAAAACACCGCCAACGAGGAACCGGCCTTTTTTCGCCAGGTGCGCCAATTGCTCCAGGGAAGGAGATTCCAAGAAGCTTTTGACCTGCTGAACACCAATCCCGTGAAGAACGCCGAGTGGTACTACCTTGCAGGGGTTTCGCTCATGAACCTGGGGCAATACGAAACGGGCTTGGGCCACTTGGAAAAAGCGGTTTCGCTCGAACCGCAGAACGTGGAGTACGTGCAGGCATTCCAGCAAGCGCGGAATGCTTCCTTCTTTACCCGAAGAGCCGGGTACGTGCGTGGGGGCGGCGCAAGCTGCTGTGAGATCTGCGCTGCGGCCTGGTGCTTGGATACCTGCTGCGAATGTGGCGGTGGTGACTGTATCACGTGCTGCTGAGGTACGTGGCATGAGGGTGCTTTTCTTTTCCGATTCCCACGTTCCACGCGCGCAACCTTTTCTCCCGGAAAGCCTTTTGCGGGAGATGGAGCGCGTGGATCTGGTGCTGGGATTGGGGGATTACGCATCGCGCGAGGTTTTAGAGTACATCTGGGGGTCGCATATTCGCTTCGAAGGCGTTTGCGGAAACATGGATCCACAGCAGCTGCAGAAGGATTTACCGCAGCGTAAGGAACTGACGCTGGAAGGGTATTCCTTCGTGCTGGTGCATGGATGGGGAGCCCCCAACGGGCTGGAGAAGCGGATCCTTTCTTCCCTGGACAAAAAACCCCAGGTTTGCCTCTTTGGGCACAGCCATGTATGCAGCGACCGCAAACTGGGTGGGGTACGATTCATGAACCCAGGGCCATGCCAACCCGGGGGAAGCTTCGGCACGCTCGCGATTTCTGCAACGGGAATCCAGGCAAGCTGGGTTTCCCTGGACTAAGGGAGAATTTGGGCCGGGTAATCCATGCTCGCAAGTTTGTGCAGCACGGTTTCGAGATTGTCCGTGCGCACGGTCAATTTCTTCTCTTCCAGCGATACGGAAAAATCGTTGACGCCCAGTTCGGAAAGAGCCTTGGAAATTCGAAGCTTGCAGTGGTTACAAGACATGTCCGGAACGAGAAGCGCGTACACTTCCATTTTCTCCCCCCCTTTCTCGCGCAATTGCCGGGGTATGCGCATGGAATTGAGAATCACCGTGATGGAGCTAATGGCCATGGCCAATTCTGCCATGGCTGGATGTAGCAAACCCGCCATGGCCGTGGGAATGGCAATCACGTTGTAGAGGAACGCCCAAAACAAGTTCTGGCGAATGATGGCGAAGGTTATGCGCGAAATTTGCAGGGCATCCACCACCCTTTTTATTCCCCCATCGACGATCACGATATCGGCATTTTCCATCGCGATGTCTGTTCCACTTCCCATGGCGACACCCACCTGCGATGCTTTCAATGCGGGAGCGTCGTTCATCCCATCTCCCACCATCATGACCTGTCTTCCCTGTGATTGCAACTCGTGGATGACCGAAAGCTTGTCGGCGGGCATTTGCGCGGCGAACACCCGGGAAATGCCTGCCCTCCGTGCGATGCTTTGCGCGGTTTTCTCCACGTCGCCGGTAACCATGATCGGTTCCATTCCCCTTTGCACAAGTTGCGCAATGGCGCGGGGAGTTTCGGGGCGCAAGGGATCTTCCAACACCACGTACCCCTGGAACTTTTCCGCCCAAAATACTTCCACCACCGTGAAGCCTTCCGAAAGGAAGGAAGCGTACTGTTCGGGGGTCTTTGGTTTTCCCACGGTCAAGGTTTTGCCTTCAAACAAGCAGCGCATACCTTGTCCCGGGATTTCTTGCACGTCCGAAATCGCCCCGGAAAGCGCAGGGTTTCCCTCCGGGAAGGCACTTCCAAGAGGATGCCGGGAATTGGATTCCAACGTGGAAACAACCGCGAACATCCTTTCCGAAAGCGAATGCGAATGTACCGAAGGCTTTCCCATGGTCAACGTTCCCGTTTTGTCGAACAGCACGACCTCCACGTTTTGGAGCGTCTGGATGGCCTGTGCGTTTCGTATGACAAGCCGCTTGCGGGATGCCACGGTGGAGGCCCCGACCAGTGCCATGGGAACTGCCAGCCCAAGCGCGCAGGGACACGCAATCACCAACGTGGCGACGAAAACGAAAACGGAGTAGGAAAGGGCGCCTTGTTGCAGCGGGATCCAAGGCAGAAAGGATTGCAGGTTTTGCAGCAACCCGGACAAATGCGGGAACGCGAAGAACCAGAACAATGCGGATGCCACTGCCAAAAGGAAGACCGTGGGGACGAACCAGAGGGTGACACGGTCCGCAACTGCCTGGATGGGCACACGGGTTCCCTGGGCCTCTTGTACCAGGCTAATCATGCGGTTCAAGAAAAGCGCATCACCCACGCGCGTGACCTCCATTTCCAAAGGTGCCCCAAGATTCAGAGATCCCCCGGTGAGGGGGTCTCCGGGTCCCTTTTCCACGGGCAAAGGCTCGCCGGATACCATGGACTCATCCACCCCGGAAAAACCCTCCACCACAACCCCATCCAGTGGTATGCGCTCCGAGGAGAGCACCTTCACCCTTTGCTGCAGAAGCACGTTTTCCACGGGAACCATCTGCCATTCCCCGGAAAAACGAACGCGTGCAACCGCGGGTTGCAATTCCATGAGCTGCCGGATCTGGCGTGTGGCCTTCTGCTTCAAACGGTGTTCGAGGTAACGCCCCACCAGGTGCAGCGTAAGGATCATCATGCCAATCGTTCCAAACGAGGCGATGGGCAATCCAGACAGGTGTAGCCAGGAGGTAGAAAGAGCGGTAAGCGTTCCGAGAGAAACCAGGGTATCCATGTTGCTATGCCAGTGGCGAAGAGCAATCCATGCTCCCCGCAAGGTTTTGCGTCCCGCAAGCAACACCAACACTACCCCCGCCAGGCTTTCGGCCAGGACAAAGTGCGGAAGGGAAAACCCCGACATGTGCAAGAGCATCAGCAGCGACATGGGAACGGTGATGACCAGGGCAAAAAGCAAGGAAGCGCTTTGCCCACCAAACCCCTCGCGCTCTTTCTCGGAATGCCTGCGCTCCGAAAGATCGTACCCAACGTTTCGGACACTTTGCTGGAGCACTTCGAAAGCGACGGGTTTGTCCGAAAGCACGAACGCGGACCCCGTGGCAAGGTTTACCGTGGCAAACGAAACACCTGACGTTTTGGCCAGGGCTTTTTCCACGGTTTTTGCACAAGTGGCACAGGTCATTCCCGAAACATACACCGTTTTCTTCTCTTGCATTTCCATCCACTCCAAGTTAGCATTGACAAACTAAGAGACGGTAGCCAAGGGGCTTTTGTTCCGGCACAACGGTTTTCGCCGAATGGACCAAAAAAAACCCCCCCAATAAAAGGGGGGGTGGAAGAGAAAGGAATTACATTCCGCCGTAATCGGGCATTGGGGGAGTTGCAGGTGCTTTCTCTTCGGGTTTGTCGACGATCAACACCTCGGTGGTCAGCAGCATGGAGGAGATAGAGGCTGCGTTTTGCAGCGCGCTGCGGGTAACCTTGGTGGGATCGATGATACCAGAGTTGAACAGGTTGGTGTACTTGTTCTTCAACGCATCGTAGCCGAAATTGGGGTCGTCGCTTTCCAGGATCTTTTCCACGATGATGGAACCATCCACCCCGGCGTTGGCGGCGATCAAACGGATGGGAGCTTCCAGCGAACGGGCCACGATGGTGGCGCCCACCTTTTCTTCCTCGACTTCCAGGCTTTCTGCCTTGGCTTCCACGGCTTTCTTGGCACGCAGAAGGGTAACTCCACCACCGGTGACGATTCCTTCTTCCACGGCCGCACGGGTTGCACTCAGCGCGTCCTCGATGCGGTGCTTCTTTTCCTTGAGTTCAGTTTCGGTGGCAGCGCCAACCTTGATCACGGCAACCCCGCCGGCGAGCTTGGCCATTCGTTCCTGCAGCGTTTCCTTCTCGTAGTCGGAGGTCGTGGCTTCGATTTGCTTGCGGATTTGCGCGATACGATCCTTGATCTTGTCCGAGTCGCCCTTTCCATCCACCACGATGGTGTCGTCTTTCTTGATGCGAATCATGCCCGCTTGTCCCAAGTCCGAAATGGTGACGTTTTCGAGGGTCAGTCCCACTTCTTCGGAAATCACGGTTCCGCCAGTCAGGATGGCGATATCTTGCAGCATTGCCTTACGTCGGTCACCGAAACCGGGAGCCTTAATGGCAACGGAATCCAGTGTGCCTTTCAACTTGTTCAGAACCAAAGTGGTCAGTGCTTCGCCTTCCACGTCTTCCGCGATGATGACGAGGGGCTTGCCGGCCTGCGCCACTTTTTCCAGCAGTGGGATAATGGGCTTGATGGCGGAAAGCTTCTTGTCGGTGATCAGGATGTAGGGATCCTTGGAAACGACTTCCATTTTCTCCGCGTCGGTCACGAAGTAGGGGGAGATGTACCCGCGGTCGAATTGCATACCTTCCGCGAAATCCACGTAGGTTTCCATGGTTTTGGAATCTTCCACGGTAATGACTCCATCTTCGCCCACCTTGTCCATGGCGTCTGCGATCAGGGTTCCCACTTCATCGTCGTTGTTGGCGCTGATGGAAGCGACGTGCGCAATGTCTTCCTTGCTGGACAGCTTCTTGCTGTTTTCCTTGATAAACTCGACAGCGGCTTCCACGCCTTTCTGGATACCGCGTTTCATGATCATGGGGTTGGTTCCGGCGGCGATATTTTTCAGCCCTTCCTTGGCCATGGCTTGCGCCAACACGGTTGCGGTGGTAGTGCCATCACCTGCCACGTCGTTGGTCTTGGATGCGACTTCCTTGAGCAACTGCGCGCCAAGGTTTTCAAATTTATCTTCGAGTTCAATCTCTTTGGCAATGGAAACACCATCATTGGTTACCGTGGGGCTTCCCCAGCTTTTTTCCAGCACAACGTTGCGCCCGCGGGGTCCAAGCGTTACTTTCACGGCATCTGCCAGTTTATTCATTCCCTTTTCCAGGGCTCTTCGTGCTTCTTCATTGAATTCCATCAATTTTGGCATTATGTAACACCTCCTGTTTTCGGGTCGGGATTATTCTTCGATGAGGCCGAGGATGTCTCCGGCATCGATCAAGATGAAGTCTTCGCCGTCGATTTTGAGCTCGGTCCCGGCGTACTTGGAAAAGATCACCTTGTCGCCCACGTTCAGGTCCACGTCTTCCAGCTTGCCAATACCCACGACTTCCGCTTTCATGGGCTTTTCCTTGCTGGTATCTGGAAGGACAATGCCTCCTTCGGTACGTTTCTCTTCGGAAAAGGGCTTGATCAAAACGCGTTCGCCTAAAGGTTTGATTCTCATCATGACACCTCCTCTATTTTTAGCACTCCTATCGGTCAAGTGCTAATGCAATGATACAAAAAATCCCTGCATTTTTCAACCGCCAAAATCGGAGATTAGGGGGTAATTTTGAGAATTATTCCGGATTGCATTGGAAATACTCGCTATTTCGACAATAAAATCCTTATTGCTTCTTCTTATGCGCTCTTATCCCTTTCAGATGCTGTTCCAACCGCAACATGTCCTCGGGGCGATCCACATCCCATGCGCAGTGGAAAGTCCCCCGAATCGCGATGCTTTTGTTGGGGTGTTTTTTGATCAGCGAAAGCGCCCCCTTGTCCCCACTGAGCTGAAGCAACGGGGCGAAGCTCCAGGAAGGTAGGAAAACGGGGAAACCCGGGATTCCATGGGAATAGGGGCGGATGAAGTGGCCTGGGAAACGGGTTGCGTGATCCAGGAGGGTGTGTACGGTGGAAAGATGCACCAGCGGCATATCCGCGAGGAAGACGATGCAGCCGTCCGAAAGGTGCGGGGGAATTGCTTGAAGGGCGTACCGAAGTGAGCGGGAAAGGCCCTCTTGCCAACTGGGATTGGGCACGATCTGCCAGTCCCGGGAAAAAGCGCAGGGTTGGGAGGGCACCGTGTTGGTCACCAGCAAGAAGGGGGGGCAGAAGTGGTGAAAGAGAAAGGGGCGGAGCGATGCGAGAAGGTGTTGCGGCATGGTAACGGCCGGGGAGGGAATCTCTGCCGCGAGTTTATTCCTTCCGAATCGCTTTGCTCCTCCCGCACCCAGAACCACGGGAGAAATCCGCACCCTTTTGCCAGGTTTGGCCCTCACGGAAGCTTGGTTCCGGGCAGCACGAAAAAGCCTTCCGGCCACAGCGTATCGGAAGGGCAAACCTTTCGGAGGGATTCTACCTGGTTCCCTTCGCCAAACACCTTGCCGGAGAAGAGTTGACCGGTACCCGCGTTGCAACTCCCGACGGCAGCCCGGATATCGTAGCCATCGTTCTGCTCGAAGTTGTTGTGGGTGATGGTCAAAATCGATTTGGAGGCAAGCAACAGGGCATCCTTGTAGTTTTGGCGGAAGGAATTGTACGTGATCGTTGCTTCGGTGAGGCCAACGCTGTATATCCCTCGGGAATTCGCCACGAATACGTTTCGCTCCACGCTACAGGGTTTTTTTCCCGAGGAGAAAAGCCCACACCCAAAGTTCCGGATCTCGTTGAATTGGATTTGGGCCTTTCCCCGCCCCACGAGGAACAGGCCGTTGCTTTGCACGGTGTCCATCTCGGCCCGGGTTAACGAACCGCTGATCACGTTATTGCTGATGAGAAGAACGTGGTCGAAGCTCCCGGCACGGATGCCATCTCCCTGGCTTTGTATGGTGTTGCTCAGGATGTCCGCGTTGCTCATCGCAAGGGAAATGGCGATGGTGCCACCCTCGATGGAGAGCGATTCCACGATCGCCTTGGTACTGTTTTCAATCCAAATGGTGGGTATTCCCGGGTTGGCCGGACGGATCAGCGTTTTCTTTCGATCCAGCCCTTTCAAGTGTAGTGCTTTTTGGAAGCGGATGTTTTCCACGTAGGTCCCCGGCGCGATTTCGATTGTATCCCCGCTTTGGGCGGCACGCACGGCCTCCTGGATCGTGCGAAAGGGGGAAGGCGCGGGCCCCACGGAAAGGGTTGCGGAAAAAAGGGATGTGGTGATGCACAATAAGGTCAAGAGAAGTGGAACCAACATGCGGGGTATTTGCTGCATTGTCGTACCTCCTGGGGTGTTCATTCCTTGGCCGTGGTGGAAACCGTGAAAATGGTTTGCGTGGGGAAGGCGAATTCGGCTCCGAGGGCTTCCACTTTTTCTTTCATCTCGAGGTTGATCTGTTGCTGTATGTCCATGAAATGCCGGTAATCCGCATCCTCCACGTAGTACACCACGTCGAAATTCAGGCTGAAATCGCCAAAACTGGCGAAATGGCAACGGTCGAAGCGGGTATTCGGGATGGAGCGGACGATGGATTCGATGACCTGTGGGATTTGCTGCAGCACGTCGCGCGGTGTGTCGTAGGTTACCCCGAACGCGAAGTTGATACGCCGGGATTGCATTCTCTTGTAGTTTTGTACCCGCGAGTTCGTGAGATCGGAGTTGGAAATGATGAGCTGTTCGCCCGAAAGGCTTCGCAGCCGCGTCGTCTTGATGCCGATGTGCTCGATGGTACCCTTTTCCGATCCGGTGATGATGAAATCTCCCGGCTCGAAGGGTTTGTCGAAGAGAATGGAAAAGTAGCTGAAGAGATCGGCCAGGATGGTTTGCGCGGCAAGGGCAACGGCGATCCCCGTGATACCCAACCCGGCCAATGCTCCCGTGACGTTGACCCCCAGACCGCGAAGGGCTGCGAGAAAACCCAGGGCCCAGATGAGGATCTTACCGATGGTGAGTAGTCCGTGCAATCCCTTGACTTGGTTCTCTTCCCCGAAATGCTTCTTCTGGTAACGGGAATACACGAATTCCATCAAGTCGATCACGAAGCGAACCACTGCCACGCACAGCAGGATAATCCCGAAGCCGTCGATAACCTTCTTGAGCGTCTCTGGCAGTACCAGGGGGTTGAGTGCCAACACCAGCAAACCGTAGTAGAACATGGGGAAAATGGTTTTGCGCAGAACCGATCCCACGAACGGGAACAATTCGTTTCGCTTCTTCTCCCCCAGCGACTTGAGTTTTTTCTGGATCCATTTTTGGAACAGGAACACCCCCAGGGAACCCGCGAAAAAGATGATGAGCGCTATGAAGTATTTCCCGAGGCTGTTTCCGAAAAAAACGATCTGAAAAAGATCTCCCATACATACCTCCTCGTATTGTTTTTATTCCACCCAAAAAGCTTGGCTGCCATCGGAAACCAGTAGTGGGGCCGTGGTTTGAACCAGTTCCAAAACGCTTTTCGGGGGCAACCTCCCGGGGGCGAATTGCCGGTAAAAGCCTTTTTGGGCGCCTATGGGGTCCACGATGCGGCCGGTAATGAAATCAGCGGCAAGAATGTCTCCGCTTTCCGCCCATTCCAAGAACAAGAAGCTGTCGGCAAAGCGCCTTTTTACCAGCGCAGGAACGGGGTTGGTTCTTCCCTCCGCGTCCAAGGGTTGCAGGGAAGCAATTTCCTGCTGGATTTGCCGGGCTTTGGAATCCTTGTCGAAAAAAGCGGGGGATTCCAGGAACACCTTGTGGTCCAGTTCCAGTAGGTGGTCGATGGAAACGTGGCCGGAGAATTCCTGCGATTGCTTGAGCCACTGTACTTGCGTGTTGTACCAGCCTTGCAAGAAGGAGCGGCTTTCGTTCCAGAGTTGTTTGAGCCCCTTCTGGGTGGCAAGGGCATGTTGGAAGAAGAGGCTGTCCTCTTCGATGCCGGTACACATGGCTGCCCAGGCCAGGATGTTGGCCCGGATGGCCCCCACTCCCGGAAAGCGTGTCAGAAGGGAAAAGGAAGGGTGCACGCCAAACGCGAACGAGCGGCGAATGCGTTCCAACCACTCCTTGGAAACACTGTCCCAAAAGCCGGTGCGTGCCCCCTGGTGAAAGAAACTCAACACCAGGTCCATTTCGTTGTACAGGGAGTAGGTCCATGCGGGAGGGCGCTGCCGGCGGACGAAGTTGCTCTCTCCTTCGCTTGCCAGGCCAATCTTGAGCGCAAGGCCACCCAAGCCTTGTTGCACCATTGCCGAAGTGGCGTCCGCGCTGCACAGATCCAACGGGTCCCAGCCTCCGGAAAGGAAGGGAAGGAAAGGGGGGTAGTAACCGGGCAGGTTTCCCCGCGACGGAAGCAGCAAGGCAAGGGATTTCCAAAGGTTCCAGAAACTCCGGGAAGTGTCCCGGGAGGATTCACCCGGTTGCACTTGGCTCAGGAAGCGTGCCACCATTTCGGGATTGAACATATACGAAGCGGTCAATTTTCCCAGCGCGGAGATGGTTCCCGAAGAGGAAATCATTTCGATTTCCATCAGTCGGGAGATCGCGCTTCGCAGGATCTGGTTACGGTCGGATTGGGCATAATGCAAGTGTTCCAAGCGTGCGGGGTCCACGGAAAGGATTCCCAAAACCGCAAGTTCCACGTTTCCCAGGTCATCCGAGTAACGGGGGTTGAAGGACTGGGAAAGGTTGAGGAAGGAACGATCCAACGCGGTGACCAGTGCCTGGTCAAGGCCACGTTGCAGTTTTTCTTCCAGGATTTCCCGGGTTTTCGTGCCGGTGGCACCGGTGGAGTAGAGAACTTGTCCATAGCCACGGCGCGTGAACCCTTTTCTTCCCGCACGCCCCTCGAATTGCAACAAATCGATGAAACGGGGCCAAAGGCGATCCTCCTCGAAGCTGGAATACTTCACGAAGATGTAGATATCGTCCGCGGGAGAGTTGAACCCGTACGCCAGGGTTTGCGTGGAAATCAGCAGGCACAAGGGATCGTTGGGGTCGCGGAAGGCCTTTTCGATGATTTCCTTTTCTTCCAGCGGCACATCCGCGTTATGGAAAGCAGCCCGGGGCGCTGCGGTAGACTGCCTTTTGATGAAGGGAACCGTTTCATTGACGCAGTGGATCGAAAGATGTTCGAAGGCTTGCAAGAGGTACCAACCACTTTTCTTCGACGGAATGATAATCATGGTTTTCATGTTTGCTTGTAGGTTCTTGTCCAGCCCTTTTTCCAGAAGCTCCCGGGCAATTTTCGCCGCATTCTTCCGGCTGGGAGCGGAAACTTTTATGAAAGCCCTTTTCAGCGGAACCGGTCGCCAGTCGCCTTCGATCAGTAATTCTGCATCAACCCAGCGTGCCATTTCCAGGGAATCGGGCATCGTTGCCGACAGCAGCAATAGTTTCTTGCCATCCGCTTTCGCGTGGATGATGGCTTCCTCGTACACGATCCCCCGCCCACCTTGGATCAACATGTGGGCTTCGTCCACCACCACCATTTCCGCTTGGGACACCCAGCCGGCGTTGGAATGGCGGGCAGCCAAGAAGGCCTCGGGTGTTGCCACCACCACTTGGAAATCCGGCTTGACTTCCATCTTGTTTTCCCCCGTGCGCAAGTAGGTTTTGAAGGGATGGTTCTTGAGTTCCGAGAACACCTGGCGCGCTAAGGCTCTCGTGGGGGAGAGGTACAGCGTGCGCTTGGGATGTTGGGCATTTTGGAAAATGGCCAAGAAAGCGATGACGGTCTTTCCGCTTCCCGTAGGGGTGGCGACAACAGCGTTTCCACCGGTGTAAAATTGGCGGAAGCACGTTTGCACCGGATTCAGCGTAAAAGGGGCCAAGGGCCCAAGGAATTCCTTGCCATCCAGCAGGAAAATGGACTCGTATTGCCCGTTGATCAGGACGCGGTTTTTCTTCTGTTCGCAATCGGCTGGGATAAAAAGGCTGTTCAAAACAGTCTCCTTTCGAAAAAACGGCAAGATACGTAGCAACTCTTCCCCATTATATCAAATTCCGCGCCATGGGGAAAAAGGGTGTGGGAAAAGTTTGGGGATGTTCTTGCGGCAAAAGGCAGTTCTGGCCGCCGTGGGAGTCAAGCGAAGGGGAAAGGGAGGGGAGTGGCCCACAAGGTTGGGAACGGGATGTGCAATGGGTTTTTGGGGGGCAAAATCGCTGAAAATGGGAGGGAGCGATGGATTGTTAACTGTAATTGATTGCTGGAATTGCTGGTAACACTTGCAAGGGATTCGTAAATATGTTAAAATAGCCCTGGAGGACAACAGAAAGGAGTGAGTCGCATGAAAAAGAAAATCCTTGTGGTAGACGATGAACCTTCCATTGTCGAGCTTCTGAGCTACAACCTGAAGAAAGATGGCTACGAGGTTTTGAAAGCCTACAACGCGGAAGAAGCATTGAACTTCGCGGACAACGACGACGACATCGACCTTTTCGTGATCGATGTGATGCTTCCGGACGTGGATGGTTTTGACCTGACGCGCAAACTGCGCTCCCATGAGAAACACCAGAACAAGCCCATCATCTTTTTGACCGCCAAAACCGACGAGTTTGACAAGATCCTCGGGTTGGAACTCGGAGCAGACGATTACATTACCAAACCGTTCAGCGTCCGAGAAATGTTAGCCAGAATAAAAGCCATTTTCCGCCGCATCCAGCGCTCCATGGAACAGACCACGGAGAAACCCAAGAAAATCAACGTGAAGGACCTGGAGATCGACCTGGAACGGTACGAAATCAAGGTGCGTGGGGAAGCCAAGAACCTTACCCCGCTCGAATTCGAGTTGCTGCGCTTCCTCGCGGAAAACGAGGGGAAGGTGTACTCGCGTGACGTGTTGCTGGACACCCTTTGGGGGTACGATTACTACGGCGACACGCGCACGGTGGACGTTCACATCCGCAGGCTGCGCACCAAGATCGAGGAAGATCCTTCCAATCCCAAGTACATCATGACCGTTCGGGGCAAGGGCTACAAGTTCAAGAACCCAGGCAAGGATTGATCTTCTACCAGCTACCACCACCGGGCCGTTGGCCCGGTTTTTTTTCGAGGTGCGGGCTATGATTGTCTTCTTGTTGTACATCAGTGGTGTGCTGTATTTCTCTTTCCTGGAGCCTGGCGGAGCGTTGCGTACGGTGTTGCTGCTTCCCGGGGTGGACAAGGTGGCGCATTTCTTGGCATTTTTCGTCGGTTTGCTGCTGTGGCAGCGGAGCTTTCCCCGGGGGAAAACCAGGGTCGTTCTGGGCTTTGTGTTGCTGCTTTTGCCTTTGTTCATCGAATGGGTGCAGCAAGCCCTTCCACGCCGGCACGCCACGCTTCTGGATGGCATCGCGGGATACGCCGGCATACTGGCCGGGTTGGTCGTGCTGTGGTTGCTTCGGAAAAGAAGGGAAAAAAACGGGAAGAAGCAAACAAGCCGGGAATGATCCCGGCTTGTACGTTGGTTAAAAAGAAAGGTCTACTTTCGGGGCTTCTTTTTCCGTTTCCGGAATGTTGAAAAATTCGAAGGGTTCGAAATGGAACCAGCCCGCGATGATATTGGCGGGGAAAACCTCGATGGCAGTGTTGTACTTCATGGTGATATCGTTGTAGAACTGCCGCGAGTACGCGATCTTGTTTTCCGTGTTGGTCAATTCTTCCTGGAGCGACATGACATTTTGGTTTGCCTTGAGCTCGGGGTAGTTTTCGACCACGGCCAGCAAGCGTCCCAGGAAACCGGATACCTCGCCTTCTGCTTCCATTCTTTCTTTCTGGTTGGTGGCGCCCAACGCTCGCGAACGAGCCGCCATTACTTTCTCCAGCGTTTCACTTTCGAACTTCATGTAGCCCTTGACCGCGTTCACCAGGTTTGGGATCAGGTCGGAACGGCGTTTCAGCTGAACATCGATCTGGCTCCAAGAGTTTTGGACCTGTTTTCGTTTTCGGACCAGCGAGTTGTACATGCCGATCAGCCAGAAAACGAAACCCACGACAATGACGATGATAAGAATTACCCAGACCAACTCTGTCACCCCATTTCAAAAGGTTTTTTTCTCGTTCATTATATCATACACTGGCTTACCTTCGTTGCGTGGTGACCGGCCAGTATTGAAAGATCGGGTCGTGGAACTCCGAAAAACGCTCCTGCCATTCGGGGAAAAAGGCGCGGAAAACCCGGGAGAACATTCCTTCCGAACCCGAATGCGAAATGTTCAAAATGGACAGGGACTGTTCCCGGGCCCATTGCAAATCGTGGTACCCCAGGTCCGAGGTGATGTACAACTCGGTGTCTCGGGGAAGGCTGTGCAGGAAATCCTTGCCGGAACCCGTGCAAATCGCCAGGGAGGAAACCTCCCGCTTGGGGGGCAGCACCATTTGCACGAACGGATCCCCGCAAAGTTTCCCCACGTGTTGCGCGATCTCTTCCACGGCGCGGGGTTGGGCAAGCACACCCACGCGCCCAACACCCCATGCCTCCCCCAGGCTCTTGTTGGGAAGGATATCGTACGCCACTTCCTCGTACGGGTGCACTTGCTTGACGATGGAGACCAGGTGATCTACCTGGTCTTCCGGAAGGATGCTTTCGATACGGAATTCCTCCACGTACGCGCGTTTTCCCTTTTCCCCGAGGTAGGGATTGGCCTGGTCCAAGGGTTTGAAGGAACCGATTCCCTGTACCGAAAACGTGCAATCGGAGTAATTTCCCCATTTTCCACCGCCGCCAAGCGCGATGGCCTCGAGAACCTGGTCTCGGTGCGACAGTGGGCCGAAAAACTGGATTTTCACCCAGTTCCTTTTTCCCGTGATCTGAAGCGGACGAATCGCGGAAAGCCCCAGCTCCCGTGCCCAGTAATCGTTGAGTCCACCGGGAACGATATCCATGGGTGTGTGCGTGGCGTACAGCGTGATTTGGTTCTCCATCGCCAGACGCAGCATTTCCCCCTTTCCCGTGGAAAAGTCCACGTGATGGATGCCGTCGAACAGCAGGGGATGGTGGGCTACCAGGAGCTGGCATCCCTGTCTTGCCGCATCCCGTACCACGGCGGGGGTGAAATCCAGGCAAAGGCCGATTTTGCCCACTTCCCCGGGAAACGGTCCGCATTGGATTCCGCTATGGTCGAAGGAAAGCTGCAGGTGTAGGGGGATTTTCTCCTCGATTTTCTGGATGGTTTCGGTGGCGTTCATTATCCTCTCTCTCCTTTCTGCAAGCCAAAACTTTTGAGGGGTGGCCGAAATGGACGGTGCCCCGCAGACCTTGCTGCCCTTATGCCGTGCAGCGAACCGGGAACAAGCCGTGCAAGGCCAATCTTGGATATTACCGGTTCACGGCACCCGAAGAAGGTGCGGATACAACAGCCGGTAGAAGAAACGGTACAGCAGGATACGGTCCGCGTACTTGCTTTGTACGGTTTCCCCTTCTTCGAGCCACCGCGAGACGTTTCCTTGGCCCTGGTTGTAGGCTGTTAAGGCATGTTCCAGGTTTCCGTCGAATTGGTCCAAAAGGTAGCGGAAGTAGAAGCTACCCAGTTTCAAGTTGGCACTGGGATTTCGCCAGGAATTGGATACCGGGACCTTTTCCATGAGCCAGTTTGCCGTGGAAGGCAGAAGTTGCATCAATCCATAGGAGTTGGCATGGGACACGGCGTAGGGGTTGAAGTTGCTCTCCAGTTTGATCATGGCCGCCAGGAGAAAGGGATCGAGGGAGTATTCCCGGGAATACTGGTTGATTTCCGGCACGTAATCGATGGGGAAGAAGCGGTAGGCTCCCAGTAGCCCGAAGAAGGAGCACACCAGCAGAATCCCCGAAAGGATGGCCAGCTTCACTTGTTCCTCCCCTGGTTGCCCGCCCTTTCGGAGAAATCGAGCAGCCGCGAAGCGATCTGGTATTCCTTCACAGCTTCCTCTTCGCGGTGCAACTGCTCCAGGAGCTGTGCGATCCGAATGTGGTAATCTACCTTTTCCGGGTGGCGGTTGGACAACTTCCGGTAATGGGAAAGAGCCGCACTTTGCAGGTGGAGCAGGCTGAACACCCAGGCGCGCAACTTGCGCGAAAAGAGCCAGCAAAGCAGCAGCGACGGAAGAGCGATCCACAACCACAGGGGAACTTGCTGCAGCGAAAAGGAAGAAACGCTTCCCTCCCCGAGTGTGGTCAGCGCATCGGGTTTTCCCTCCAAGCGCTGCAGGAAAAGGTTGAGGGAGTTTTGCAGCGTAGCCGGGGAGAGTTGGAGGGTGGAAAGGGAAGCGTAGCTGGAAGCGGGAAGCTGCTTTTCCACCAAGGCGTAATGCCGATCGGAAAAGTTCTTCAGGACATCTTCGACCTTTCTCTGCAACACTTCCTTGGGAAGTTCGGTTGCCTGGTATTCACCCAGCAAGCTGGCAAGGGTGGGAAGCAACGCGCGGAACGCCTCGTCGCTGGAGGTGATGATGCGCCGGGAGAGAATGTCCAGGGAATCCTTGAGTCGGAAGTAGGCGTCCACCTGCGTGGACCGTTTCAAAATCCACGGGTCCATCCGCGAAGCCCAGTTTTCCGTGTCAAGCCCTTGGGCAAAACGCATGCACACGTTCATCCATCGGCTGGAAGCACGGAACTGCTGCTCGTCTCCAAATGCGAGGTAGGGGCGCACAAGGGTTTCAAAATTCCGCAGGAACCTTTCGCCACCAAAGCGGGAAATTTCGGTGTAGTCATCGTCTTGAAGGGCCTGGGGGTCTATTTCCAGCAACGTGATCAGTTCCTTGCCCAAGACGTTGATGGTTTCGTTGGTCACCGGAAGAAGGGTGGTGTAGTTGGGAAACCGGTACATGGGGAAGTAGGGGCGAAAGGAGTCCAGCGAAAAGGGGTCTGCATCCAAGAGCTTGGAGAAGTCCTCTGTCAAAAAATCCAGCAAGGGGACAAGGGGAAGGTAATCCTGGAAAGTTTGCGTGGCAGGTGCGTCTTGAACGGCTTGCAGGAATTGCGCGGGGGATTCGCGCAGCACTCCCACGAAAAGGGGATCGGATAGCGAAAATTCCGCGGACAGCGCAATCTTCTTGTGAATGCGCCAGCCCAACTGTTCGGCGTGGGAAGAGGAGATGAGCAATTCGGGGTGAAATGCCAGCGAACGGGCGTATTCCCGCGAGGCTTCCTGCAACTTTTCGGGCTGTTTTTGCATGTTCACCAGTTCGGAATAGGTGTAAAACAGTTCGGCAGCTGCCCCGATGTACGTGGGAGAAAGCAGCAACAAGAAGAGCAGCAAGACGTTCCATCCTCGGGGGGCCATGTTTCCTCCTTCCGTCGCGGTTTCATCCAAGATCGTCGTCGAAGTACAAGTCGGTTTGCAGTATCCCCTTCTTCTCGGTCCAACGTTCTTTCACCCGAACGTACAACTCCAATTTGCAGGGTTGGTCGAAAAGGTACTGTATTCCCTTTTGGGCCGCAAGGCGGATTTTCCGGATCAGCTGCGCCTGCTTGCCAATCAGCATGCCTTTTTGGCTCTTGCGGTTCACGAAGATCTCCGCGCGTACCTGGATTTTTCCGTCCGGACCCGTGGAAAGGTGCTCCACGTGCACGGCCGTCTGGTAGGGAAGTTCCTGTTGCGTGAACCAGAACACTTTCTCGCGGATGATTTCCGCTACCAGGAAACGCGCGCTTTTGTCCACGAGCGTGTCGGGGTCGTATAGGAAGGGCCCGGAAGGAATCTTTTCCAAGATGCCCTGGCGCAGCTCTTCCATGCCTTCGCCGGTGCGCGTGGAAGTGAGCAGCACCTGCGTGGGAGAGAAGCGTTCCATTGCTTGCTGCTTGCGCTGTTGCACCAAGCTGGGTTCCACGAGATCGATCTTGTTGAGCACGAGGAACAGCGGACCATGGTACCCGGAAACGTTGCGCGAGATGTAGTCCTCCGCCCCGGAGATCCCCCGCGCGGCATCCATCACCCACAAAACGAGGTCCACGCCTTCCAGCGCACCCAGTGCTGCTTTCACCATGAAGCGGCCCATGGTGTCCAACGGCTTGTGCAGCCCCGGGGTATCGGAAAACACCACCTGGGTTTCCCCCTGGGTCCACACGCAGTTGACACGGTGCCACGTGGTTTGGGGCTTGTCCGAAACGATCAGAAGCTTCTGCCCCATTAGGGCGTTTACCAAGCTGGATTTGCCGACATTGGGCTTTCCGATGAAAGATACGACTCCAGAATGCAAATGGGCCTCCCCGGGAAAAGTTGGCGAACGAAAAAACCCCCTAACCAGGGGGTTCTCGACTGGAGCAGGAGATGGGACTCGAACCCATGACCTCCGCCTTACCAAGGCGGCGCTCTACCGGCTGAAGCTACTCCTGCAACGCACGGCTGCGCGATATTCTACCACATTATCTTTTTTTCGTCAACCCGGAACCCAGTGGTTTGGGTTTTCCAGGGTCCGGATGGTGGGAACGCTGGAAAAAGCGTTGAAATGGTCCAAGATGAACGCCACATCTGTTTGCATGCCATCGCGTTGGAGCCGACGGGCATGGTCGGTGTGTTGCAAGGTTTGCTTCCAGTTTTCCCCGCGCCAAAGGCTCTCTCCCAGCAAAAGGGAAGCGCTGAGCGTGTCGGAAAAAGGGGGCTGTAGCGCATCCCGGAGCGAATGGGCCAACAAACTGCACCCCGCGAAATCTTCCAGCGAAAACTCTCCCCCTGTCCCGGCGCAAAGGAACAGAAGTGTTTGCCACCCGGCCTGCAAGATTTTTTGCCGGCAGGCCTCCACGTTGAGCAAGGAGGCCGCAAGGAAAACGGGGGAGGACCCTTGGAAAGCCAGCAAGCACCGGGTTCCGTTGGAGGTGGTCATCACCACTTTGCGCGGCTGCAGCGCGAGCGAAAACATTTCCACGGGGGAATTCCCCGCATCGAAGCCTTCGGGGGGCTTGCCGTTTCGCTCCCCGCATAAAAAGCACGTGGGGTCTCGTCTCTTCGTTTCGCGCGCTACTTCCAGCGAATCGCTGGCGAAAATCTGCGCGGCACCTTTTTCCGAGAGCACCACCATGGTGCTCGTGGCACGGTACAGGTCAAACAAGAACGCCGCGTCGTAGCGCGTGGATGGAACAGGGATTCCCGGGAAAAAGAAGGGTACGATTTGAATGCGCATTTTGCTGACTCCTCACAGGAACAGGTTCTGCTTTTTCCACTTGTGTACTTGCACGCTCGCCTGCACGAACCCTTGCTGGAAAAGGGAAATAAAGCGCGCATCTTCCGAAGAGGATGGCTCCCAAAGGTTGATCACGCGGTCGAAACCGCTGAGCGCCCTTCGCTTGAGTTCTTGGGTGCGCATCTTGTCGCAGGAGAGCAAGATTTCAAAGGACGAAGCACTCCCCAAGAAATCTTTCTCCGAGGTACTGTCCAGGCATAGATGCAAGCTGATTTCCTTTTCCTCCGGAAAGCGTGGGCAAACTCCTTGGAAAGATTGCGTGCTCACGAACACCTTCTTCCCCTGCGTGCAGGGTTCGATGTAGGGTACGATGGCCAACGGCGCGCGCAGGTCGGAGGGTTTGTGGATCTGCCGCCACTGCATGGACTCGGAGTGGATGTCGAACACCGAGGCGAACACCGGTATGTCACCCGCTTTTTCCTCCAGGAAAGAGAACTGGTCGGAAAGGTAGGCGAAAAACTGTTGGCTGTTCACGAAAATCCGTTTCCCGGTGGAAGAGGAAGCCCGAACCAGCGTGGCAAAATCCGCCAGGAAACGGGTTCCCTTCTCCATGAAATTTTGCGGGCGCGAGAAAATGCTGACGTCCAAGAAGCCCAGGAAGGTGGAAAAATGCTCCGAAAAAAAGCGGGAAGCGGCATCCAAACCCTGGAAACCCAAGAATGTACCCACCAGGGTTCCCACCCCGGTGGTGGCAATCCGGAGGGGTTTTCCCAGGTTTTCGAACAAGGCGCGCGCAGCGCCCAACTGCCGTATGGCCGACAACGAATTTCCGTTCAAGTAGAGGGTGTATGGTCGGTTACGAATCGTTCCAACTCCTTTGCGTAGTACGTTTCGAAATGGCTTCGTGCTTTTTGCAGGATCTCGATGGATTGGTCAAAGCGGTACCAGGGTAAGGAAAGGGAATCGAAAAAAATGCGAAACGATGCCCCACCCAGGTCGGATTCCAGGATCCTTTTTTCCTTGATCGCGTTGAGGTAGGAAATGATTTCCAACGAACTGGCAAATTCTTGCTGCACGGGGCGGTCCCCCACGTCCACGCCGATCACACGATCCGCTCCCAGCTGGTAGGCTTCGAACACGGGAACCACGCGTAGCACACCGCCATCCACGAATTGCGTCCCCCCCAGTCGCACGGGGGGAAAGGCACCGGGCACCGTGGAGGAGGCACACACTGCATCCACGAGGAAACCCGAATCGATGAACTCGGTAACCCCCTTTTCCAAGTCCGTTGCCACCACCCCGAACGGCACCTTGGTATCGGAAAAACGTGCCTTCCCAAAGACTTCCGTCAACATGCTGTAGAGCGTGTCCGCTTCGAGCGAGGAAGTGCGCGTGAGGGTTTTCAGCGCCATGTCCAGTTGATCAGACCAGGAGCCCTTTCCCTCGAGCCGTTTGACCAGGGTTTGGATTTGCGGGGAGAGCTTCCGCACGAAATGGTGGATCATCTTCTCCACCACGCGGGTGTTCATGGTCAAGGCATACGCAGCTCCAATCACCGAGCCCATGCTCGAACCGGTGATCACCGAGGGGGTTCTGTCGAGCTCCTGGAGTTTCTGCAACACGATGAGATGGGCGAACCCCCGGGCACCTCCTGCGCCCAGCGCCAAGCCAATCTTCGAATCAGTCGACGAGCTCAAAGTCGATTTCTCCCCGCACGAAATCGATGTCTTTTACCCGGGTTTTCAGGATATCCCCCAACTTGAAGATGTTCTTGGTCCTTTCCCCCACCAACATGTTCCGTTGCTCGTCGTAGATGTAGAAATCGTTGAGCGTGGAGATATGCACCAAGCCCGGTACGGAAATCTCGGGGATTTCCACGAAAAGGCCAAACTTGCTGACGTTGGTGATCACCACTTGGAAGATTTCCGAAAGGTTGCGCGAGACGTAATCCACCTTCTTCAGGGCGATCAAGTCCCATTCCGCCTCGTTGGAAACCCTTTCGCGACGGGAGCAATCGCGGGCGATGGAAGGAAGAATGGCCTCCCATTCCTTGTTGCGCTCGTTTTCGAAGATCTCGCCGTGCAGGTATTCCTTGAGCAAGCGGTGCACGACCAGGTCGGGATACCTGCGGATCGGTGATGTGAAGTGCGTGTATGCTTCGGAGGCCAAACCGTAATGCCCGATGTTGGTTTCGTGGTACACCGCCCGCTTCATGGACCGCACCACCAACCGCTCCACGCTGTTGCGCAAGGGATGCTCTTTCAAGCCTTCCAGCAGCTTTTGAATGTGGAAGGAATTCAATGTCTGCGGCACCTTCTGCTCGATTCCCAGCGCACGGATGTACTGTTTGAGCTGGCTCAAGGTTTCCGGGTCGGGTTGCTCGTGGATACGGTAGATAAAGGGGATTTGGGCATCAAAGAAAAGCTGTGCCACAACCTCGTTGGCGCGGATCATGAACTCTTCGATGATGGACTCCGAGATGTTGCGCTTGCGCGGAATGAGTTGCTTGGTGTGCCCCTTCTCGTCGAGAACCACCTCCACTTCCCCGCTTTCGATTTCAATGATGGCCCCCCTCTTCTTGCGGTTCTGGCGGAGGATTTGGGCCAATTCCTCCATCTTTTCCAGGCACGTGAGCAATCCGGGCGTCTTGTTGAGGCTACGGCGGGCCGAAGCTTTTTTCTCCTCCAGGAACTGGTTCACCAGGCGATAGGTGAGCCGGCGGCGACTCCGGATCATGCCTTCCTTGGCGCGGAAATCCACCAGTTCCCCATGCGGATCGATTTCCATTTCCAGCGTTACGACCAACCGGTTGCAGCCCTGCTTGAGCGAGCAAATCCCGCTGGAAAGCTCGAAGGGAAGCATGGGAATGACGGTGTTCACGAGGTAGGTGCTGGTTGCCCGCTTGCGCGCCTCGAGGTCGATGGCGGAGTTCTCCGTCACGTAATGCCCCACGTCCGCGATGTGCACGTACAGCATATAATTCCCGTTCTCCAAGAGCTCCAGGGAGACCGCATCGTCGAAATCCTTGGCGTCTTCCCCGTCGATGGTGAACGTCAAAAGGTTCGTGTAATCTTTTCGGCCTTTCTTTTCCATGGGGCGTACCTTGCCGGGAACCGAAGGCACTTCCTGGGAAACGCTGGGCGGGAATTCATCCGGGAATGGCAGCGAATGCTTAACGATCACGGAGGGTAAGTGCACCGCGGGATCGTCGATGGCACCCAATGCCTGGGTGATGGCAACCGTGGGGTACGATCCGGGAGAGGGGTAACGGGTGATTTGCGCGATCACCTTCTCCCCGGGAGTAGCGCCTTTCAGGTCGGCTTGGTTGCGAATGGGTACTGCGAAACGAAGGTTGATCCGGCGGTCGTCGGGCACCACGTAGTGCAACTTGCCCTCGCGCACCAACACCCCCGCAACCTTACTCAGGTTTCTCTCCAGGATTTTGACCACGTTGGCGCGCTTCCATTCCTTGAAGAAACCCGTGGGTTTGATCTGCACCAGGTCACGGTGCATCGCGCTTTTCGCGTTCTCGATGAAAACCACGTACTCGTTGCCATCCGGGGTTTTCACGAACCCCATGTTTCCGCTTCGCACGAATTCGATGCGCCCAACCGGTTGGTCTTGCGCGGGGATGAGGTAACGGTTCCGCGCATCCTTGGCGATGCGCCCGCGGGTTTGCAAGGCTTTGAGGAGCTCCCGGAGATCCTTGCGCTCCAACTTGGAATAGGCGTTACACTTCTTGTACAGCTCCTTCAAAAGCATCGGACGGTAATCCGGGGCGGTCATGATTTCTAAGATTTCTTTTTCTGTACATGGCATGCTCTCACTTCCTCACTAAAAGAAACAAATTTTTCCCGGGCGAACGTAATCGAAACCGATTCCAGAGGCCAAAAGAAGCTTTTCCACTTTCTTCATGAAACTCTTGAGTCCCGGGTTGTACCGGCTGGAGATGTGGTAGACGATCAACTTCTTGGGTTTTGCTTCCAGCACGTTCTCCAGTAGGTCTTCCAAAACGGTGTGGGTTTCCCCGCGGATATCTTGCCGGTCCAGGAAGGTGGCTTCATGGAAAAGCAGATCGGTGTTTTGCATCACGTTGCTCGCAAGGGGAAGACCATCCCCACTGAAGGTAAAGAGGTTCTGCTCGTACTGCCCCGTCACGGCATCCCGTCCGTTTTGCAGCACCAGGTTTCGGATTTCCCTCTGGTTCAGCGCCGCGAACTCGGGTTTCAGGCACTTGCGCTGCTCGAACACCTGGAAGCCCAGGGTTTTTTCGCCTTCCATGTGCTCCGTTTCGAACGCACGAATCGAACGCAGGTTCCGCGAGGATTCCAGGGGCAGTTGGAAACTGCTGTCGATTTCGCAAATGGAGAGGTCGTAGCGCATCTTTGAGCGGGAATCCAGGATGAAATCCAGGTACTTGCGAATGGTGCGAGAACCCGAGGGGTAGTAAATCTCCAGAGGTTTTTCGCGTTCCCCCATGGCACTGTTCCGGGTGTTGAGGAAACCCCAAAGCCCGGAAATGTGGTCGGCGTGGCTATGGCTGAGGAAGATTTTTTGCACCGCAAACACCTTGTTGGTCAACAATGTGCTGATCCCTTCACCGCAATCGAAGAGGATACGATCCGGGGCGTAGTACGCCCACGTGGAATACATGGCTTTCGAGAAGGCAATGATTTTCAAGTGATCAACTCCGAGGTACCCGATCCGATGCGGGTGTTATGTTATTTCTTTTCCAATTTTACTTTCAAGGTGCCCTTGACGTTGCCCGGGAATTTCACCGGAATATCGTAAGTGCCCAGTTCCTTGATGGGAGACTTCACGGAGATCCATCTCTTGTCTACCTTTTCCCCCAAGAAATCTTCCAACTCCTGGGCAATGTCCGCCGCGGTGATGGAACCGTACAGCTTGTTTTTCTCGCCCGCTTTCACCTGGATCACGAAGAAATTCTTCATCAACTTTTCCAATTTCTCCTGGCTTTCCTGCTTGCGGTGCTCCTCGTGCTGCGTCTTGACCTTCTTGATATTCTGGAATTCCTTGACGATCCCATCGCTGGCCTCCGCCGCGATGCCACGCGGAATCAAGAAATTGCGGGCATAGCCATCCGATACCTGCTTGACTTCCCCTTTCTTTCCAATTTTTTCCGCATCCTTGAGCAAAATCACTTTCACGTTCTTGTCCCCCTTCCAAAATGTACTGGGATTATCTTTCCCATATTTTCTGCTTGATTCTTCGATGCCATTCCAAGATGGCTTCGGGATCCGCCATTTCTCGGACAGGAGCCTGGTGCACCTCTCGGGACACGATGGCGAAAATGTCCGGGAAGTGGATCTTCCCCGAAAGGAAAAGATGCACGGCCGCTTCGTTGGCCGCATTGTAGGCCACGTGCAACGCATTCGGTTGCTCCAGGATCTCAAAAGCCAGTTCCAGCGCGGGTTGCGTGGACAATTCCAGTTTTTCCAGCAACAAGCCTTCCACGTGTAAGCCTTCGTTCCCCCCCCATTCCGGAAGGTACTGCCGGTGGGGAAAGGACAGCGCATACGCGATGGGGATGCGCATGTCCGGAGGCCCGGCGTGCACCTTGAACACGCCATCCTGCATCTGGAGCGCAGCGTGCACGTAGCTACTGCTGCTCAAGAAAACCTCGATTTGCCGCGCACTGGCCCCGTAGAGGTGATGGGCTTCGATGACCTCCAGCCCCTTGTTGCACATGGTGGCGCTATCCACCGTGATTTTTTCCCCCATCTTCCAAGTGGGGTGCTGGAGAACGTCGTGGATGGTAGCATGCTTTTTCTGCTGCTCCGTCCAACCGCGAAGAGCACCGCCCGAAGCGGTGATGATGTATTTGTGCACGCTTTGGGGTTCTTCTCCCTGCAGCAACTGGAACAACCCGCTGTGCTCACTGTCCACCGGGAGCAGCTCGCAGTGGTTTTCCCGTGCAGCCTGCATGACCTGTTTCCCCGCCAGAACCAGCGATTCCTTGTTGGCCAGCGCCACGCGGGAGCAAACCTCCAGTGCCTTCAGCGTAAAGCGCAGGCTTTCACCCCCGGAGGAAGCTACCAGGCAAATATCGGGTTGCAAGGCTTCCAACATCGCAACCGGATCGGCGAAAAAGCGGTGCTCCCAGGGGACATCCACGGGTTTGGCGAACGAAATACCCCGGGGTTTCCACTCGAGCAGTTGCTGCAAGAACAGGGGATTGGAGCGCGCGGCCAATCCTACCAAGCGGATTTGTTCTTGCTCCCGGTTCATACTGCGGAGCACTTGGAGTGTGCGTGTGCCGATAGAACCGGTGGAGCCAATCAAAACCAGGCTCTTCATGTAGCCTCACCCCGCATGTGCTGGGCAGATATCACGGTACTCGCACCATCCGCAGAGGCGATTGGGTGTGGGAAGCAACGGTTGCGTTTCCAAGAAACGGACCATATTCTGCACCCTTTCCTCCAATTCTTCCGCGGTTTGCTCCAGCAAGAAAGAATCCACCTCGATGGAAGAAACCTGGTTCTCCTCCAGGAAGTAGTACGCGGCTTGCTGCACCTGGATGCCGTTGCGTTGGAGCAACCAGGCATAGACCTGGAGCTGGAAGTGGTTGACGTAGGAAGGGGAGTACTTCCCCGTCTTGTAATCCACCACCCGCGCGATTCCCTGCTGCTCATCCACACGGTCTACCCGACCCACGAAAACCGTTTGCTCGTCCATCGAAACCGCGAAAAAGGACTCGATTTCCCGGGGCGCGAAGAAAAAGGGGCTCTGGGAAAAGTGCTCCAGCATTTGCAACCCCCGTTTTCCCGCGGAGATCTCTTCTTCCAGGGGCATTTCCAGCTCGTCGCGCGAACGGTACAGGTTTCGTTTCTGTTTCCATGTTTCACGGAACAGTTGTTGCAGGTGCTGCTGCGAAAATAGGGGCATGGAACCCGGCAACTGATCCTGGAATACCTGCTCCAACGTGCTGTGCACCACCTCTCCCAGGAAGAGGGCACTGCTTTTCTTCTTGGGGATTTGCCGGATGTACGCGAACGCGAAGCGCGCGGGGCATTGCTCGAACGTGGTCAACTTGGAGAAACTCAGCTGCATACCCCTTATGCCTCCAGGCTTTCCAAGCACTGCCCGGGTGCGATTTTGCCACTTCCTTGGGCCTGGAAGAAGAACACGGGTTTCTTCGACGGGAATTGGATGCGTTCCACGAGCACCATGCCATTGGCACAGCAAACCCAGGCACCTTGCTTTTCCACACGGACAATCGTTCCGGGTGTGTGGGGGGTCGCGTCGAGCAACCATCCTTTCACCCCGAAAAGCTTCACGACTTGCCCATGGATGGCGGTAAGGCAACCTGGCTCCGGATCGAATGCTCGGATGCGATTGGCGACCTGGGGTGCACTTTGCGTCCAGCGAAGCAACAGGTCTTCTTTTTGCACTTTGGGGGCCAGGCTGGCTTGCCCCTCCGGTTGTGGGGTTTCCGAAAAGAAAAGGGGGTCTTGCAAGAATTCCCAGAGCATATGGCTACCCAGATCGACCAGCTTTTCTTCCAGTGTCCCCAAGGTGCACAGCGGGGGAACAGCGATGGCCTTGCGCCAGAAAAAGGGGCCGCTGTCCATTCCCGCGGTGATTTTCATCAGCGAAATCCCCGTGCGCTTTTCCCCGGACAGCAGCGCACGATGCAGCGGGGCAGCGCCACGGTACGCGGGAAGAAGGGAAGCATGCACGTTCACCAGTCCCTTTTCGGGCAACATCCGCACCCGTTTGCGCAGGATTTGCCCGTACGCTACCACCACGATCCGATCCGGGCGCAGTTGTTCCAGTGCTTGAACCGCTTCCGGTTCGTTGATGGATTCCGGTTGGAAGACGGGGATCTCCCAGCGTTGGGCGAGGGTCTTCACTGGAGGAGGGGTTTTCTTCTTCCCCCTTCCGGAAAGACGGTCGGGCTGGCAAAAGACCCCGGCAAAAGAAATGCCCTTCTGGAGCAAGAATTCCAAGTGCCGTGCCGCGAAAAGGGGAGTGCCAAGGAAGACCAAGCGTTCGGCAAGATGCGTTCCCATGCTTAGCGGAGCACCCTTGCCGCCATTTTTTTGATTTCCCGCAGTTTTTTGCCCAGCAGCCTCCTTTTGGAAACCCCAAGGTAGTCAATGAACAACACACCATCCAAGTGGTCGGTTTCGTGCTGGAAGATGGTGGACGCGTATCCACTCAACGTTTCGGAATGCTTTTGTCCGTGGACATCCTGGTATTCCACGCGCACCGTTTCGGCGCGGGGTACCTTTTCAAAGATATCCGGCAAGCTCAGGCAACCTTCCTCGAGGATCTGCATGTTCTCGCTCTTTTCCAGGATCCGGGGATTCACCACCACGCGTAACCCCTTCTCAGAACCGTCATCCATGGCAAAGATGCGCGTGGAAAGGCCGATTTGGGGCGCTGCAAGCCCCGCTCCATCGTAAATGTACATCAGCCGCACCAGCTCCTCGGCCAGTTCGCCGAGTTCCGGGTCAAAAAGGTCGATCTCGTCCGATTTTTTGCGGAGAACCGGGTCTCCGAAATACCGCAATTTAAATTCCAAGAAGAAGCTCCTTTCGAAAAAAATTCACAGCGTTTCGCCCGGGAAGAAATCCTGGCTGGGATACAGCTTGTCGAACTCCTTGAAAGCCATCATGTCCGTCATGAAAACGCTCAATGGAGTCACCGAAACGAAGCCGTGCGAGACCGCCCAATCGTCGTTCTTGGGGTCTTCGATTTCTTCCAGGTAGCTTCCCATCAGCCAGTAGTAGGCATTCCCGTACGGGTCCTTGCGTTCCTCGAAGTAATCGTCGAAACGCTTGGCACCCTGCAATGTCCATTTCATGCCTTGAATCTCGTGGAAAGGCAGCGAGGGAACATTGATGTTCAGTGCGCCGAACTTCGGGATCTTCTTGGGGTCAAACTGCTTCAAGAACTCCACGAGCACACGACCCGCCGTGGGGAAGTAAGGCTCCGCGGGATTCACGCTGGAAATCGCGATCGCGGGGTACCCCATGATTGCCCCTTCCAGTGCCCCGGACACCGTGCCGGAATAGGGGATGTCCGAACCGATGTTTGCCCCCAGGTTGATTCCCGAAACCACCAGGTCGATGGGCTTCGTACAGATTTGGAGAATCCCGAGCTTCACGCAGTCGGCTGGGGTGCCGCTGGTTTCGTACCCGAAATACTCCCCGTCACGGTAGGTTTTCTTGGCCCAAATGGGTTTTCGGAGGGTGATGGCGTGCCCAATGGCACTGCGCTCCATGTCGGGGGCAATCACCTCTACCTCGTGGCCCCCTTGTTGCAGCGCGTCACGCAGAACATGTATTCCCGGAGATTGGATCCCATCATCGTTCGTGATCAAAATATGCATTTTTTCACCTTTTCCTTGGTTTGACCGATTATACCACGGGAAATCCAGTGGGGTTATCCCCGAAGGAGGAACGAAATGGAACTCGTGGTCCGTGTTGCAACAAGCCAGGTGTGTCCCTGTCCGGGAAACGTGACGAAAAACCTGCAGCAAATGCTTTGTGCATTGCGAAAAGCCCAGGAGCAGAACTGCGAATTGCTCGTTTTTCCCCGCTGGCCGTTGACGGGAACCTGCCACCCCTCCTGGTTGGAGGATTTCGGCTTTTTCCAGAGCCACCAGAAGGCATTCACGCAGCTTTTGTCCGAAAGTTCGGGGAAGAATACCGCGATGGTGTTCAGCACCCTGGGTTTTTGCCTACCGGGGCATTCCCCCTTCGAACGCGTATTCCTGGTACACGACGGCTCGGTTTGTTTGACGGATCCACGGTCTTTGCTGTTTTCCCGTGGCGAGATGGTTGCGCATGTGCAAGTGCGAAACGAAGCGCCGGCTATTGTGTTTTCCCCCCCGCCGTACCCGCTTGCAAACCTGGAAATCACGCTTGCCGCAAAGAAATACGGGGGAGGCTTGCCCCAGCTTCCATCGTGGTGGAACCCGGAAACAAGCGGTTTGCCCCTTCCCCGCGTTTTCGCGAACCTTGGCGGAGGGGCGGAAGAGGGGGTATTCACGGGAATGAGCATGGTACAGGATTCTTCCGGCGAAGTGCTGGCCTGCGCGAAGCCATTCGTGGAAGATTTCCTTGTTTCCGAGGTGTTCGTAGAACCCCTGTCCACTTTGCAAGCAAAGCTTCGCGGGGATGGTTCCAGTTGCGGAGCGTGTGCTCCTCCCCAGCTGCTGCAGCTTCCGCCATTTCCACGCCCGGAAAAACGAGAAAACGTCCCCGCGTTTTCGGGAATGGCCAAGCTTCCCGATTGCGTGGAAGGCTTCCAGTTTTCCGCGTTGGTACGGGGAATTCGCGATTTCGTGGTGCACTCGGGTTTCCAACGCGTGGTTTTGGGACTGAGTGGTGGAATCGATTCCGCGTTGGTGGCAACGCTTGCCACTTTTGCCCTGGGCAAGCAAAACGTCTTTGGCCTTTTGATGCCCTCCACGTTCAGTTCCCCGGGTAGCGTTTCCGATGCCCTGCATTTGGCGGAAAACCTCGGGATACGCACCTTCACGTTGCCCATCGCTTCCGTTCTGGAAGAATACCACCAGGCCTTGTTGCCCGCCTTTTCGGTGGAAGCGTTTTCCCTGACACAGCAGAACCTACAGGCGCGCATTCGCGGGAACCTTTTGATGGCCTTTGCCAACCACCACCAGTGCCTGGTGCTGGCGACCGGGAACAAGAGCGAGGTGGCCATGGGGTATTCCACGCTGTACGGTGACACGGTGGGGGCATTGGCTCCCCTCAAGGACCTTTTCAAGGGGCAGGTGTACCGACTGGCACGCTACGCGAACAAAGTGGGGAAAGGCGATTGGATCCCGGAGAACACCTTCCAGAAAGCCCCCTCCGCCGAACTTGCACCGGGGCAAAAGGACGAAGACAGTTTACCGCCCTACACGATTCTGGATGAAATTCTGGGGCATGTACTGGACCAGGGATGGGACCGTTTGCAGTTGTTACACAGGGGGTATGAAGAAGAGGTCGTGGACAAGGTGCTGGGTTTGCTGCGGAAAAACGAATTCAAGAGGAGGCAGGGACCTCCTGGCATTCCGGTATCAGGCAGTTCGTTCGATCGTTCCCATGCTTTCTCGCTGCTGGTGCCGCCCGAAATGTAAACCAGGAAGGCCAAAAGCCTTCCTGGTTTTGCCACACGGGGTTGCTTACTTGGATCCGCGCTTGGCCATCTCTCGATCGACCATCATCAGTCCATTTTTCTCCCCGCCCACACGTTTGAGCATTTGGACGATTTGGTCCGCGGATGCTTCCTCTTCCACCTGTTCGTTGATGAACCAGTGCAACATGACTTCCGTGGAATAATCCTTGAGTTCACGCGCGGTTTCCAACAGGGTGTAAATCCTCTGCGTGATGTGTACTTCGTGCTTGTATGCCGCTTTCAATGCCTCTAAAGGCGATTCCCATTCCATGGGAGGCTTCTGGATTGCCTCGAGTTCCACCTTTCCACCCTTTTCCAGGATGTAATGGTAAAACTTCTTGGCGTGGTGCACTTCTTCGGCGGCCTGTATCTCCATCCACTTGGCAAAACCCGGAAGGTTGTTATTGTCAAAATGCGCCGCCATCGCCTGGTAAAGGTACGCGGAGAAGAGTTCTTCATTGATTTGCTTGTTGAGTTCCTTTTCCATCTTCTTTTCGAGCATACACGTTCCTCCTTTTTGGTTTGCGTTATCTAACCCAATTGACGAAAAACAAACCGCGAAAATAACAGCAGCCTCTTCCCCTTTTCCCTCGGAAATGGCGCACCCCACAAAGCCCCATCTGGAGCAGCGTGGCGCAAGCGAATGGGGAGCGAAATGCGGTTCGGATGGTAATGTCCCACGAACATGCAACGATTCCGGAGATGTTTTCGTCTATAATAATCGTACGACTTCGATTCTTGTGAGGGGGTGTGTCCATGAGATTTTTCCGTGTGGAAGTTCTGGACCATGGAAGGCTCAAGACCATGGTTGTGAAAGCTGCCAACGCAAAAGAAGCACGCCTGATTGTGAAGAAGCAGGAAAAGAAGGAAGTTGCAGGTGTTTGTACACTGGAACCTGCATAAACAAGGCCGGGGGAAACCCCGGTTTTTTTTTCGTGCACGCAGGGAATGCTTCCCCGCTTTTCCGTTCGCGCCCTTGC
>ERZ795053.53-NODE-53-length-123899-cov-9.502560_pt1 | contig 123899 bp, 103 predicted proteins | sample MGYA00375137_ERZ795053 | MGnify/ENA primary metagenome ERZ795053 (study PRJEB30182, sample SAMN05720284) | activated sludge metagenome | isolation source: Anaerobic digester | place: Hong Kong | collected 2014-12-17 ... | reverse complement strand
GGTCGGTCGGCCGATCGACCACCGAGATATGGAGTGTCTGCTCGATGAGTTCGAAACCGAGGCTAGATAGTGTAGTCATGAGATTCGAGATGATGAGAGGATCAGGGAGCCCAAGAAGGAGGAGGCCCCATGAAGAACGTAGTACCTGCCCATCGTCGTCACGACATTTCAGATGAAACCTGGGCCTTGCTGGAGCCGCATCTGCCGGGGCGCGAGGGCGCCTGTGGGGTATCGCCCAGGATAATCGATTGTTTATCAATGCGGTGTTCTGGATTTTGCGAACGGGCGCGCCGTGGCGGGATTTGCCGTTGGATTACGGCGGATGGAGCAACACGCACCGCCGTTTTATCCGCTGGCAGGACAAGGGGATCTGGGAAAAGCTGCTGGAGGTCCTGATCGAAGAGCCAGATGACGAATGGCTGATGATCGACGCCAGCCATTGCAAGGTCCATCCTCACGCGGCGGGGCAAGGGGAGGAAACCAGGACATGGGCCGTACCCAAGGGGGCTCAACACCCAGATACATCTGCCGTGGATGCGCAGGGTATGCCGATCAGAGCGGTTATCGCATCAGGTATCGTAGCGGATTGCACACAGGCTTCAAGGCTGATCGAGGGCATCGACGCCGATCATCTGATCGCCGACACACCAAAAACTCCAAATCCCTTCCTCGCCGCCGTTCAAATCAGATGCATCGCCCTTTGGGCTCGTATCTCGTGACTACGCTATCCGGTTTCGGGTGGCAACAGTCAACTCGGAGGCGATTGCAAAAAAATGAGTGACATTTTCCACATTTATTGTCTGACAATAATCCTTTATAATGCAGTGCCGCATAATAATTAGCGACCACCACGTCGCCGCTGATGCCTACACAGGAGAGAGCACGATGAAACACGTTTACCGCTCGCTACCGCTGCACCGGCTAGACCGGGGCATCCGCTACGCCCGCCCCAAGCAACAGTTACCTCGGCGCATCACTGCCGACGATCCGGCTTTGTCGGTAATGACCGATCTTTGTCAGGTCACCGCTGTGACGACTGAGCTGTCGACGCCTCTCACTAAGGGGCGGGATCTCATGATCAAGCGCGGGGTGCGCATTCTACTGGTCTGCGATGCAGACGATAACATCCTGGGCGTGCTCACCAGCCGCGATATCGACAGCGAGAAGGCTGACCGGATTCTGGCCAAGACCGGCGGTACCCGCGAGGATCTGCTGGTCTCCGACGTGATGACCCTCCGGCCCAAGCTGGAAGTGTTGATGATGGAAGACGTGCTGGACGCCCGAGTGGGCGACATCATCGCAACCCTGCGCCAGCTTGATCGTCAGCACGCTTTGGTATTGGATGCCGATGCCGAAACGGACATACCGGTGGTGCGTGGCATTTTCTCGCTGGCGGAAATCGGCTTGCGGATGGGGCTGGATATTAACCGTTCGCGACAGCCGACCACCTTCGTTGAACTGGAGAAAGCTGGAGCCGCCCTGTAAACGGTCCTTGCCGTGGCCGAAACTCAACCCTAACTCCGCGACTTCTCGATCGCCAATACCCTCGGGGGTGATCGATATCTCCCATCGCTCCGGTCGCGCGACTCTATTTCGTTTCACATGGCGATGGATGCGTTGGCGCGGGTATCGGAGGATTTTGTATCTCTGTTATCCGCTGCCTGCCCGATCACCGTGGCAATTCAAGCCCGAAACCGTCGCACCAGCCGTCGCAACTGACGCACCTCTGCCAGCGGAGCGGTTGGGCCGTAGCGCAACGCCGCATAAAGCTGGCCAATTTGCCGAGCTGACGCCGCCAGTTCAGGCCGGCTGAGCGCAATGCGCTCAACGAATGCCAACGGTCCTTCCTGAGGGTTGCGCTTCAGGCCACGTTTGGACAGTCGCCCGCAAAAGTATTGCCAAGCGCGCACCACTGGATCGCGAGGTACGCGACTTCTCCACCGCAGTCCGACAACCAGCAACCCAAGTCCACCCAGGGCGACCGTCATTGCCACCGTCATATCGGCCCAATCCACCGGACCGAAGCCGAGCCCCGACAAAAATTCTTTCTGCCGATCCGGACCGTAGGCCAAGACCCATTCATTCCAGGAATTATTCAGAGAATCCCAACTCATCGCCAATTGGTGCAGCCATTCGCTACCGCCACCGCGCCGGATCAGAAACGGTAAAGCATCAGGATCGGTCACGGCAGCATAAAGTCCCTCTTGAATCCGGTTCGGCGCTACCGCTCCCGTTGGGTCCACCCGCGTCCAACCATGCCCTTTCAGCCACACCTCGGCCCAAGCGTGAGCATCGGACTGCCGAACGATGAGATAACCGCCGAACGCGTTGCGCTCTCCACCCTGATAGCCGGTCACCACCCGCGCCGGAACCCCCGCTGCCCGCATCAGAAACACGAATGCGCTGGCGTAATGCTCGCAAAATCCTTGTCGCGTGCGGAACAGAAAATCGTCGACGCTATCTCGGCCCAACAGCGGCGGAGATAGCGTGTAATAAAACGCCTGTTCCCGAAACAGCGCCAGCGCCGCGCCGACCAACGCCTCGGGGCGTACATCGCGCTCCCGCCACTCGCTCGCCAGGGTCCGGGCGCGCGGGTTGCCCGAGACTGGCAATTGCAGCGCACGGCTTGACTCGGCTTCGGTCAGATCACCGGTCCGATAAACCGGATAAGACCGCATTTCGTAACGATACACCTCGTTGACCGGGTGACGACGCACGATTTGAAACGAGGATGTCATGGTTGCCTGCGGTGGGAGGATGGCTGGCAAATCCAGCGCCAACAACCAGATCCGATTGCTCGGTTCCAAGATGACCGTGTAATCGACCGCCCCGCCTTCAGGCGTGAAGGGCACGGGCGCATCTCTCAGCGATCCCTCGCCGGCGGTCCAGCGACGGCCATCGAAATTCCACAGGACCGGTCCGCGCCAATACAGTTGGTTTGGTGGCGGAATAGGACCGGTGAACCGTGCCCGGAACGCGACGGTATCCAATTTGCTCAGTTCGCTGACCGTACCCGGCGCCATTTCTTCGGACAGACCGGTTCGACCTTTGTAGGCGTCTTTCGGCAACCCCCACAGCGGTCCTGGAATCCGAGGGAACAGAAAGAACAAGACCAGCATGACCGGAATGGCCTGCAATACCATCTTGCCGGACAGCCGCAGTGGCGCCAGTGTTTTCAGGCCCGCGTGCTGGCGGTGAATCATCACTTGAGCCGCCAGCATGAGCAGGATGACCGCGAACAAATATCCGATCATGGGGATTTCCTGGCTGTAGAGCAGGTTGCTCATCACCAGGAGATAGCCGAGAAACACCAGCACCACGCCGTCCCGCAGGCCGCGCGTCTCCAACAACTTGCAGGCGGTCATGGCGGTCAGCAACGCCACCCCGGCATCGCGGCCGAACAGGGTGCGGTAATCGATCAGTACCGCGGCACCCGCCAGCACGGCCACAACCAGCAACAACCCTCGCGGCGGCAAAGACCGGCCGCGCATCGAGATGAAGCCGCGCCAGCCCAGGGCGACGGCGAATAGCGCCGTCAGCCAGATAGGTAATTGGCCGGCGTGGGGCGCGACTGCTAGCGATAGCGCGACCAGCAGCCAGGTCAACGCCAATGGCGTGAGTGGCTCAAGGGACTGGGCGGTCGGCTTTATCGGCCTTCGGCGGTTTTTTCGATTCCAGAGGATCATTCCCTACTACTGGCCTTCAATTTCTCGGTAAGTTTCATCGACGGTCGCCAAAGCTTCTTTGATATACAAACCACTCAATCATAACGTATCCGAGCAATCGTAAAGCAAAAGATCATGATCCTATGATCCTCGCCCGAGAATTGTATCAATTCAGGGTATCGGCACGCGCGGTGTGCGTCTTACCAGCCGGCTAGAGTATTGAGATCTGGCGGTCAGCAAGTCACGACCCGATACACACCCTCGGTGTAGGCCGCCACGTTGTCCCAATTGAATTTTTCCTCCACTGCCCGGCGACCGTTAGCGCCTAGTGCTCGGCAGTGGTCGTGATCGGCCAGCAGCGAGCCGATGCCATGCGCCATGCCGCTAGCGTTGGCGTCTACCAGAAAACCGTTCACATCGTGCCAGACGAATTCCTGTGGCCCACCGGCTGTGGTGGCGACCACCGGCTTGCCGGCCGCCCAACCTTCTAGCACGACGATGCCGAACGGTTCGTTGCGGCTCGGCACCGCCAAAATGTCGCAGCACCGCATCAGATCGATATATTGCCAACGGGGCACATAGCCCAGGAAGATGATCGCACCGGCGGCGCCGACCTCGTGAGCCCGTCGCACGACCGCGTCTTTTTCCGGCCCCTCACCGGAAACGATGAAGTGGGCTTCTGGGTAGGAGGCCAACACCATCGGCACAGCCTCGACCAGGATATCCATCCCTTTTTGCACCGTCATTCGACCCGACGAGAAGATAGTCGGTGCCAGCGGCGCGATGCCGTAGCGACCCTTGATCTCGGCGGGATCAATGAAACCATCGAAAGCATGGTAGTTGACACCGTTGGGGACCACATGGATCTTCTCGGCAGGAACTCGATAAATCCGGTGCAGTTCGTCGGCGAGAAAGTTGCTGACCGCAATTACCAAATTGGCGCTGTGGCAGCCAGCCGCCTCGGCGTCGCGGACCCTGCGGGCGAACCCGTCAAAAAAGACATTGCCATCACGACCGTACTCCGTGGAGTGCATGGTCAGCACACCGGGCGTGCCGAAGCCGTCCATCGCATACTTCATGGCGTTGGCAGTGAGCCAGTCGTGGGCATGGACGATCTCGAACTTGCCGACCATGGAAGTTACTTCGTGAAAACGATGAGCCATGGCTTTGCACATGGAATCCATGCACTCGACATCGTTTTCGCTCAGACCATGATCGACCCGGTGATAGTGAACCTCGTCGATGCAGTCATAGTAATTCTGACCCTCCTTGCGTCGGGTGATGACATGCAGGTCGTGTCCTCGCCGTTGCAAGCCGGCGGCCAGTTCGGTGACATGGACACCGAGGCCACCAGAGGAGATCGAGTGGAGGGATTCCGAGGAAAACATGGCGATACGCATCGGTTTGATACTCCCTCATGACCCATCGAACAGGTTTGCTGTCATTGCAGCCAGCGCGCATTCGTCCAAATCGACGGTGGGAAGCGCCGGCTCATTTTGCTGCGCCGCAATAACAAATTATGCGCTTCGCCAGTCGCAAGCAACAGGGCCGTTGGAACCTTGTGATCAGGGGATAAAAAACAACCCCCTGATTCGCAAACGGATCAGGGGGTTGTTTGTCGCTTCGGTCGAGTCAGATCATCCGTGATGAAACCCGTCGTGACAGGTTTTATTCGCCCACTGGGTGCGGCTCGTCCAGACCTCGTTCCGCCAGCGCCGCCGCTCGGAACAAGGCACGGCCCTTGTTCATGGTTTCCTCCCATTCCCGTTCCGGGATGGAATCGGCGACGATGCCTCCTCCGGCTTGAATGTGCAGCATCCCGTCCTTCAGCACAGCGGTGCGAATGGCGATGGCAGTATCCATGTTGCCAGACCAGGACAGATAGCCAACCGCCCCCGCATAGATGCCGCGTTTGACCGGTTCCAATTCGTCGATGATCTCCATGGCACGGATTTTGGGTGCGCCGCTGACCGTGCCCGCCGGAAAGGTGGCACGCAGCGCATCGATAGCGGTCAGGCCGGGCCGCAACCGCCCGACCACGTTGGACACGATATGCATGACGTGCGAGTAACGTTCGATCACCATCTTTTCAGTCAGCCGCACGCTACCGATTTCGCTGACCCGGCCCACGTCGTTGCGGCCGAGATCGATCAGCATCAGATGTTCCGCCAGCTCCTTGGGATCGGCCAGCAGTTCGGCCTCCAACGCTTGATCCTGCTCTTCGGTGGCGCCGCGCCAGCGAGTACCGGCAATGGGTCGTACCGTCAACACCCCGTCTTCCAGCCGGGTCAGGATTTCCGGCGAGGAACCGACGATATGAAAGTCACCCAAGTTTAGGAAATACATGTAAGGCGATGGATTCAAACCGCGCAGCGCCCGGTATAAATCCAGCGGTGGGGCCCGGAACAACGCCGACAACCGTTGTGATGGCACCACTTGCATACAATCCCCGGCCAGGATGTACTCCTTAATGCGCTCGACCGCTGCTTCGTAATCCTGCTGGGTGAAGCCGGAGACGAACTGGATCTCCCGCTCGGTCGGATTGGGTCGATACGGCGCATAGAGCGAGCGCGGGGCACGCAACAGTTCACTCCACTCGTCCAGGCGTTGCTGGGCGCGAGAGTAGGCACGTTCCACCGCCGGGTCCACCAGGGTGATCAGGTACAGCCGCCCAGCCAAATTATCGAACACCACCACATCTTCGGAGACCAGTAACAAGATATCCGGGTTATCCAGCGGATCGGGATTGGGGCATCGGGCTAGCTTGGGCTCGATATAGCGGATCGTGTCGTAGCCGAAATAGCCGACCAAACCACCGATGAAGCGCGGTAGTCCCTCATCCGTTGCAACCCGGTAGCGGTTCTGAAATGCCTGCAACCAAGCTAACGGATCGGGGGAATCCAGCGATTCGACGATTTCACCGGCATGCTCAACCGTGATGCGGTGACCACGCACGCGGATGATCTTGCGGCAGGGCAACCCGATGATGGAGTAACGACCCCATTTCTCGCCACCCTGTACCGATTCCAGCAAATAGCTGTATGGCGCGTCAGCCAATTTAAGATAGGTGCTCAGCGGCGTGTCGAGATCGGCCAGCACCTCGCGGGCGACGGGAATCCGGTTGAAACCTTGCTCGACCAAACGTTGAAAGCGGCTCTGATTCATAATGACTGTAGATTTTTCCAAACAGCGTAAATAAAAAGATACATGAATCGGGGTGCTTCGATTCTAGCCGCGCCATCGGAAATCCGGCACCCATTTCGCGCCGGTGAAACGAGGAGAAGAGTAAAGAGGCATCAAGCGGCCTTGTTCAGTAGAGGAGGCAATTCCGCGATGGAATCAATCACAACATCCGGTCGGGCTTCACGGATATCACGGCCGTGGTTGTAGCCGTAAGGAACGCACACCACTGAACAGCCGGCGTTGCGGGCCGCGCCCACGTCATTGAGCGAATCGCCGACCATCAAGCCTCGGTCGACGGGCACCTCCAGGCGTTCCGCGCAGAGCAGCAATGCGTCGGGCGCGGGTTTAGGACGGGGAATGCACTCGCCGCCGACCACTGTGGCAAAAAAGTGGTCGATGCCCAGTTGCTTTAGCAGAGGCAAGGCGAACTCCACCAGTTTATTGGTGACGCAGGCCATCGGGAATCCGGCATCGCGCAATTCGGCCAGACCCTCTCGCACACCGGGATACAGTTCACTGTAGACGCTGATGTGGTCGGCGTAGGCAGTTTTATACAGCGGCTTGGCGCGGGCGAACAGTTCCGGTTCGGCTTGCCCAGCCATATCGTTGGTCAGGGCGCGGTGGAGCAAGTTATCCATGCCATTACCAACCCAGGTGCGGACTTGTGCTTCCTCGCGTGCCGGCAACCCCAGTTGCCGCAGCATGACGTTCACTGCCGCGGTCAAATCGGGCACGCTATCCACCAGCGTGCCATCGAGATCGAAAAAAATCGCAGAGACGTTCTCAAACATGATGTCGGTAGTCGACCTTGGCCAGTTCCGCCCGCATGGCGGCGATGGTCGCCCGGTAATCGGGCGTGTTGAAGATAGCGGAACCGGCGACAAAGGTGTCGGCGCCCGCTTCGGCGATGGTGCGAATGTTGTCGATCTTGACTCCACCATCGACTTCCAGCCGGATCGGATAACCGCTGTCGTCGATCATCCGCCGGACCTCACGTAATTTTCTCAGCGTGCCGTTGATAAAGCTCTGGCCGCCGAAACCGGGATTAACGGCCATCAATAGCACCATGTCCACCTTGTCCATGACGTACTTGAGATATTCAAGCGGCGTGGCAGGGTTAAACACCAACCCGGATTTACAACCGCAATCCCGGATGATTTGCAGGCTGCGGTCGATGTGTTCGCTGGCCTCGGGATGGAAGGTGATAAAGGTGGCCCCGGCAGCGGCAAAATCGGGAATGATACGATCTACCGGCTTGACCATCAGGTGGGCGTCGATGGGCGCCGTGACGCCGTACTCGCGCAGCGCCTTGCAGACGATGGGGCCCACCGTGAGATTTGGCACGTAATGGTTATCCATTACGTCGAAATGGACAAGATTCGCGCCTGCCGCTAGCGCGGCATCGACTTCTTCGCCCAGTCGGGCGAAATCAGCGGAGAGTATCGAAGGAGCAATCCAGTAATCCAGCATGGTCGATCTGGGGGCAATCCCGGCGGCAGGTCACGATCAGACAACGTGACAAGACTTTACCTGAATCGCCGGGATTTGGACAACGCCGCGAACGCGTGGGGCTGCCGGAAACCGAAGAGCGTGACCGTCAGCGCAACTGCTGTTGCACGCGCTTTCGGAATTGAGTTGCTGCGTCGGAATCCGGAATTTCGTCCGCCAAGGCATCGATAATGGCGGTCAAGGTGGTGGTGGACTGGAAGTGATCGGCGCAGATCATGCTCGCGATGGGACCGATAAATTCCTTGAGTGTTTGCTCCAAGACAGTCTTGGAGGCGGCGGTCAATGAATGTCGACCGGACTGTTGGCTGGTCTGCGACAGAGCGGCGGCTGGTCTGGCGCCTTCGAAAGTGGCCAGAATGTCGGCGGTGGGCGGCAAGTTCATCCGGACAGGCGGAACCGCGCTCTCGGCAAAGGCGATGCTGCCGTTGCCGACGCCGAGCAAGATCGGTAACGCATCGATCCCCTGCTTTTTTTGCGCCACCAAGGAAGTAATTACCCCTTTTTGCAGACCAATTTGGCCCAATAGATGGCCATTGTCGATAACGTACAGGGTACCGGTGTGTTTTTCCCGGCACAGCTCGCGCAACTGGGCGGTAATGGCCGGAAAGGACATGGACTGTTGGAACATGGCGGTATCTCACGATGCGCGCGGAGCGTGGGACGTTTCGGTCGTCCCCGCCCCGCTTGCGGGTTACGACTTCTTTTGAAGCCGCCGCATAGCGACCACCACACTGTTGCGCAGCAAGTCGATCGCATGTTGCACGTTATCCACCTCGTCGCGGCTGCCCGGATTGTTCGGCAGCGGCAAATCCAGTTCGCCGTGGGCGATGCGCTCGGTCGTCGATGTCAAGCCTTTCAATCGATTGATAATCGATTTATGGGTAAAGAGAAAATTCAGCAAGAACGCCAGCACGATCAGGCCGACGGTGAACGGGTTGAGGAAGGTCAAAAAGACTTCGGCCAAGGTGACGTCCGGTAGTTTGACGCTGATGATGCCGCGCACATCACCGAGTTTGTAGCCGAAAGCCTGCTTGTCGCCGTATTTGGCGATGACATCCGCTGGTGCGTCCTTGGGATCGCCATGACATTTCAGACAGGACTCCTGCACGTAAATCGGCTGGCTGTAACGATAGTAGTTTCCTTCGAACGCATCGTTGTATTTAAGATTCTTATCAGCTTTGAATGCCTGGATGGCAGTGCTTTCAAAGCGATCCGGGGCATTAGCTGGGTTGCGGTACTCATCACTGGTCACGCGGAACGTGGCCCGAGTCGCGGTTTTGCTGACGATTTCCGACAGTTCGCGGGTAGCCAGTGCCGGATTCTTGGAGAAAAACTCCATAGTGCTGTCGCTACTGACCCGCTTGCCGAGGAAGTCGCGGAACGCGGGCGCTAAATGATCGACCCAAACCACTCCGGTGCTAGCCACCCATGCTCGGAAGGCGACCACTTGTTCGGCTGTCGCCGTCGCCTCATTGCGTAACTGGTTAGTTTTTAGCGTGTAAATACCGATAAAAAGTCCAGCGACGATCAACACCAGCGTCAGGATAAAAATCAGGGAAAATTTGAGTTGAATACTCCACTTAGAAAACATTGCCAACAGCTCCTCAGTTACTTTTACTCGTGCGAGAAACGATCGATTTTGGTCGGATTCGTTGTGCGACCAATCTTCAATCGGACTAACTGCCAGAACATTTAAGCATTTTATGCACCAATCATGAATTATATGCAACATAAATAGACAGTAACAGCAGCCTCTACTGAAAATTCAAGCAATTGGATAGGACTAAATGCCCTTAAGGCGGGAAATTACAGCGGATTGTTTCGGGCGTAGGGTCTAGGTCGCGCGAGCTGCTGCGAAGAACGGTGCCAACAATCGGGCGCAGGGTTCGGGGTCTTCCAGATGGGGATGATGTCCGCCAGACAAAATTTTTACCGTCAGGTCGGCGATGCGAGCGTAGCGTTCCTGCATGTAGGCCCGCTTGACCAGATAACCGTCCGCACCGCAGATCAGCAAAGCGGGCGCTTCAATGCGTTCCATGTAGGCGAGGATCTGCGGTTCGCTCAGATACGACGGCGAGACAAACCGCAGTCGAGGATCGGTCCGCCAACCGAAGCCTTCGTCGACTGATTGAATGCTGCGGCTGACCAGGATGGATGCCGCAGTCCAGGACAGTCCGCTGGCCTCGCAGCGCGCCTGGATCGCGGCTTCGAGATTCGGATAGATCGGCGGATTGACGCGGTTTTTGCGGGATAAGCCATTCATCTTCTCGATGGCTTTGCGCAGGTTGGCCGGACCGTCGGCCGGATCGCTGGTTGGTGGTCCCAAACCTTCGATCATCGCCACCCGCGTTACCCGATTTGGCAGGGTGGCGGCCGTAAAACTGACGATGCCACCGCCCAAGGAATGGCCCAGCAGCGCGAAGCGCTCCCAGCCCAGCGCATCGGCGGCGGCGGCCACATCGGGAATGTAATCGACGAAATGATAGTGAATCCCCGGCGGTCGGGGGTCGGAATGACCGTGTCCCGGCAGGTCCAGCGCGACCAGACGCACGTCGGGCAACAGCGGGGCCAGGGTGTCGAAACTGGCTGCGTTGTCGAGCCAGCCGTGCAGCGCCAGCACCGGAATGCCGTCCGGTGGCCCCCAAACGCGTGCAGCTAGCCGTAGATACGGCGTCCGTAACTCCAGCTCGACCGGCATATCGATACCGCGTTTCAAACGCCCGGCGGATAATCCCAACCCATGTCGGCTGGGAATAGGTTGGTGTATTTCACACTGCTGCGTGGCTCAGCCATCATCTCGGCCGCTGCGTCGCGCCAGCGGGCGTAATGGGCAGTTTCCTTGTGCTGGACCGTCGCCTCAATCGTGCGATAGACCTCGACCAACACGAACCGGGTCGGGTCGTCGGTCTGCTGGATGACATCGAAGCGGGCGATGCCGGGCTCCAGGATACTGTTGCGGGCATTTTCCAGGGAGGCGGCTTTGAACGCCTCGACGCATTCCGATTTGACGTGAATGAAGACATGAACGATCAACATGTGTTTTCCTCCATCGGCGAAAATGTCCCCTCTCTTCGGGAAAAGGGTCGAGGACAAGGAAGCGAGAGGTTAGGCGGCGTTCAGGCTGAACCCGCTGGTAAATAATCCAACAACAGACCGCAAAAAATAATCATTCCGAAACCGTTGTTATTGAGAAACGCTTGAAAACATTCCGTCGGCGCGCGGTCACGGATCAGGTATTGCTGGTACAGCGCAAACCAGGCCGCCACGAACACGCTGAGGTAATAAATCCAGCCCCGGTCGGCCAGCAGACCGACCACAACCAATACGACCAGTAGCAGGAGTTGCAGGTAGCCGATGATGCGCTTATCGCGCTTTCCGAACAGGATGGCGGTGGATTTGACCCCAATCTTGAGATCATCTTCTCGATCCACCATCGCATACTGCGTGTCGTAAATCGCTGCCCAGATCACGTTGCCCAGGAACAGCACCCAAGCGGCCGGCGGCAAAACCCCCATCACCGCCGCGTAGGCCATTGGTATGCCCCAACCAAAGGCAGCACCGAGATGGAATTGCGGAAAGTGATGGAGCCGCTTCATGAACGGGTAGGTGGCGGCCAGTACGAGGCCGACGAAGGACAGTTCGATGGTCAAGGCGTTCTGAGTCAGCACCAGAACAAAAGCTAGCAGGCACAACACCAACGCGAGGCTGATCGCTTCACCCAGGCGAACCCGGCCGGCAGCGAGCGGTCGATCACGGGTGCGGGCGACATGTGGATCGAATTTCCGGTCGGCGATGTCGTTCATAACGCAGCCGGCCGAACGCATCAGTACCACGCCCAACACGAAAACGAGCACGGCGCCGCGCGGCGGCTGGCCGTTCCCAGCCAGCCACAGTGCCCACAAGGTCGGCCACAGCAGGAGATAGATGCCGATGGGACGATGCAGGCGCATCAGCGCGCCATATTCGCGCAGGCGATTTTCAAAGTATTCGATATTCATAGCGAAGGAAAATCCATTTGGCGACAAGCGGGAGACAGCGGCAAATCCGGTAGAAAAATCTCGCACACTAACAGCGGACAACCGTCGATTTGAAACACGGAGCGGCGCCCCCAGATCGCATTCGGCGGTTCGGCAAAACCGACGAACGCCCGTTGGTGCAACCGCTGGCCGACAACGATGCGGGTGATTTCGACCGAGCCGCGCCGAACACCGGAATCGGCAAACAACACTGCCCCCAAGGGTTTCGTGCCCAACCGGGTCAACCGACGACCGCGACCGCGCAAGGTCTGTGCTGGAATCAGCGTACGGGCGAATACCCAGGGCCGCTCGTTGCACAACAGATGGACCTCGCGGGTCCATACCCAGCTACCTGCGCGCAGATTCAACACACCCGCTTCGTCACGGTCGGGACGAGTCCAGGCTTGACTGAGGATGCGGACGCGGAATCGGCCCGCGCAGGCGCGGCGCAAGCGTCGAGTCAGCGATCCGACATCTAGGAGCCAAGCAGACAGGTCGGCGGGCACGCCGCGCAAGAACAAACACGAGCAGGAATGCCAGTGTGGCGAAGTGTCGGTAGGGGGCGGTCGGTCGGAGTGCAAGACAGTCGTTGTAAATATATCAGGCTCGGCGGAAGGATGAATTATGGCATGGTTGTCAACGGTCGTGGGAATAGCGTGAGCGCTCGTTGCCAGGAGCCGATGCAACTGAGCACACGGTTTTTGCCAGCACCGACTATCGGAATGAGGATCGCAGAATAGAGATTTGTTCATGCTGAATTCAGCTCTCGTCTGTTTCACTGTTATCAGTGAGTGAAACCTCCAAAATCCTCACGGACGGCTCAAGCCACTCTCGACAAATTTTCAGGAGCGAACCAGTCCTCCGCCGTTTTCCAAACGTACAGAACGAAGCGGTCGCTGGGATGCGAGGTAGCGCGTGAAAGCAAAAACATGGTTAGCGCTGGCTGCCGCGGTGCTGTTGATGAATGCCGGATTCAATCCGGCCGGTTCGCCCCAGCTGAATTTGCTTGGCGGAGCAGTGGTTCATGCCGGAGTCCGCGTGGATTTCGAGTTTTTCTACAAGGAGTTATCCCCTTATGGCGACTGGCGCCAGGTCAAACCCTATGGTTGGGTCTGGTATCCCAGTGCGGCGAAGGATTGGCGGCCCTATACCATCGGTTATTGGGTGTTCACCGACGATTATGGCTGGATCTGGATTTCCACCGACCCTTGGGGCTCGATTCCCTTTCACTATGGTCGCTGGTTTTACGACAGTGATGATGGTTGGGCCTGGGTGCCTGGCACGGAGTGGGGGCCTGCTTGGGTCGGTTGGCGCAGCGGCGATGGTTTTATCGGTTGGGCGCCACTGCCACCCGATGCCGAATTTGATCCCGGTATCGGTTTCACTCTGTCCGACCAGAATTTTGACATTGATCAAGATGCTTGGTGCTTCGTACCAACCTCGCGATTTCTCAGTCCCCGCATAGGGCAAGCCATCGTATCGCGTTCCCGCAGCACGGACTTAATCGACCGGACAACGAATGTGACTCACTACATCATTATCGACCGACGGGTAGTGAATCGCAGTATCGACCTGAGACGCTTCGAGAGAGAGACACATGCCCGGGTAATATCTCATCGGGTCGATGAGTCCGATCATCCAGTGAAGAAACAGAAACCCTCTCAAGAGGGACGGGTGATTCTGTTTCGGCCTGAAGTAGTAAGAACACCGATAACACCACCCCCGCCCCTACCCCCACCAAACCGGCCACCTCACTTGGAAGCGCCACCCGATCACCGCTTTGATCGCCATGGTCTGAGCCCGGCTCCGGAACAGCCGCCAGCTGCGAGCCAAAACCGGCGAGATCGCGGCGAAGGGCCAGATGCGAGCCCCCCTCTACGGGTGCCGCCACCCGGACCACAGGCCCCTCTGGGCGAAAGACACGGTCCCGGTCCTATTGATTTTGAGGAACGGAACGGCCAATCCCGACAAGTAGGACAGGAGCGCCCGAGACAGCTACCTGAAGTGGAACGGCAACCGATACAAGAACAACATCAGCAAGCCGAACAGGAACGGGCTAGACGATGGATGGAGCAGGAACAGCGCAAGCGGACCGAGCAGGAGCGCGCTCAGCAGCAGGTCATCCTGCAACGACAACAAGCCGAGCAGGAGCGTGCCCAGCAGCAGGCCATCCTGCAACGGCAACGAGCTGAGCAAGAGCAAGCACGACAGCGGGCTGAACAAGAACATGCCCAGCAGCAGGCCATCTTGCAGCGGCAACAAGCCGAGCAGGAGCAAGCACGACAGCAGGCTGAGCAGGAACATGCTCAGCAGCAGGCCATCCTGCAACGGCAACAAGCCGAGCAGGAGCGACATAGAGCCGAACAAGAGCAAGCACGGCAACAGGCCATCCTGCAACGGCAACAAGTTGAGCAGGAGCGACATAGAGCCGAACAAGAGCAAGCACGGCAACAGGCTATCCTGCAACGGCAACAAGTTGAGCAGGAGCAAGCACGACAGCGGGCTGAACAGGAACATGCCCAGCAGCAACAGGCCATCCTGCAACGGCAACAAGCCGAGCAGGAGCGACACAGAGTCGAGCAAGAGCAAGCACGACAACGGGCCGAGCAGGAACGTGCCCAGCAGCAGGCTATTCTGCAGCAACGGGCAGCCGAGCAAGAGCAAGCACGACAGCAGGCCATCCTGCAACGGCAACAAGCCGAGCAGGAACGGCACAGAGCTGAGCAACAACAGACAGAGCGTCAGAGACCACAACGGTTGCCTGACTGCAGGAGCCTACCGCCAGGGTTGCAGCAGAATTGTCGATAAAGGAGCGCACCGAGCCGAGTTCCCAAGCCCTTCGAGATTGGCGCGCTGGGCAGTTGTAGCGGAATTGTGATAAGAGAGTGTGCCGAGCGGTCGTCCCAACCTCCGGCAACATCACCGGCTTATACCGGTATATTTCACCCCACAGAGAAAAATGAATGCACGGCTAAGGAGAGCTACGGTAAGGAGACATAATTGTTTGGTGGGTCATCCATAGTAAGTCTTTGCAGTGAGGCCGATTCATGACATTATCCCGATACACACCGCGACAAACGAAAGTCGGATGACTTCATGGATGGACGTTTAGCGCCGTTCCCCGAACCGTTTTCTAATTCCCAAGGTCTAATTTTAGTGTATTAGTGTAGATGAATACCGGCAGCCTCTATATCGTTGCCGCTCCTTCCGGTGCCGGTAAAACCAGCTTGGTCAAAAGCCTGGTGGAAACCACTCCCGACGTTGTGGTTTCGATCTCTCACACGACCCGCCCGCCCCGGCCAGGCGAGCGAGAGGGCACGCACTATCATTTCGTGTCCGCTGCCGTTTTTGAGGCCATGTTCGCTGCCGGTGCATTCTTGGAGCACGCCGAGGTTTTTGGCAACTGTTACGGTACCAGCCAGGCAGCTGTTTCCGCGCAGCGGGCAGCTGGCCTGGACGTGATTCTGGAAATCGACTGGCAAGGCGCGCGGCAGGTGCGAGCACTGATGCCAGACAGCAAGACGATTTTCATTGTACCGCCCTCGCGGGAAGTCCTACGACAACGCTTGATCGGTCGTGGGCAAGACAGCACCGAAGTGATCGAGCGACGCATGGCGGCGGCGCTGGACGAACTGTCGCACTATGCTGAATTCGATTATCTGGTGATCAACGACGATTTTCAGGCAGCGCTAGAAGCCTTACGCGCCATCGTCATCGCCAACCGGCAACGTCGGGAAATACAGTTGGAGCGACAACGGGGATTACTGCAGACGCTCTTGTCTTAACCGCTGATTTCTCATTAGACTGCAAAATTCCGATATCCAAATATTCACGTACATTTGGAGAGCGCCTCGAATGGCTCGTATCACCGTTGAAGATTGCCTTGACCAAGTGGATAACCGCTTCGAATTGGTGCTCGTCGCCGCGCGTCGCGCGCGCGATCTGGCGCTTGGCAAGGAAGCGCTGGTTCCCTGGGGAAACGACAAGCCCACCGTCGTCGCGCTACGCGAGCTGGCCGAAGGCAAGCTCGATCATCTGAGCAAGCAAAAATATGCCCGCCCCGCCCCCACATCCCCCGAGCCGACTCCTTCCAGTATCGAGAACGCTGCGATGGATGAATTGGAGTAATGGCAGGGTGACGGCGCGGATTAACTGAAATATCGTGGAAAAAGCTTTCATGAGCGCGCCGTTGCGAGAAGCCCGCAATCAAATTCAGCAGCTGCGTAAGCTAGCTGTCGATGATGAGTGGCTGGACGATTTGCAGCTGCGCATCGACGATCTCTGCACTATCGTCGGCGAATACCTGGAACTGGAACAGGTCGATCAATTACGTGAAGCCTGTCACTTCGCGGCCGAGGCCCATGCTGGCATCTACCGCAAGAGTGGCGAGCCCTACATCTTTCATCCGCTGGCTGTCGCTCGCATCCTCGCCAATGTCCGCTTCGACCTTGAAACACTGCAAGCGGCGCTCCTGCACGACGTCATTGAGGATACGCATTACAGCAAGGACCACATCAGTTCCCGCTTCGGGCCGGAAGTGGCCGACTTGGTGGACGGCGTCAGCAAACTGACCCAAATCCAATTCAATTCGAAGCTCGAAGCGCAAGCCGAGAATTTCCGCAAGATGTTCCTGGCGATGGCCAAGGATCTGCGGGTCATCATGATCAAGCTGGCAGACCGTCTGCACAACATGCGTACCTTGAGCGCGATGCGGCCGGAATCGCGCCGCCGCATCGCTCGCGAGACCTTGGAAATCTACGCGCCCATCGCCGGGCGGTTGGGCATGAACCATCTGCGGCAGGAACTGGAGGATCTTGGCCTGAGCCATTTGTATCCGATGCGTTTCCAGGTGCTGCAAGATGCGGTGCGCAAGATGAGCGGCAACCGCCACGAGATCGTCAGCCAGATGGAATCCCGCATCGACACCCGGCTTCGGGAAGAGAACATCAACGCACGCGTGGTTGGGCGCAGCAAGCACCTCTGGGGTATCTACCAGAAAATGCGCGGTAAACCATCCTTGCCGCTCCGGGACCCGATCAGCGCACCGTCGGAAGCGGATCGGCCTCCCGGCCGCAAGACACGACCGTTCCGGGATGTTTACGACGTTTACGCAGTGCGGATTATCGTCGATAGCGTCGATACCTGCTATCGCGTGCTAGGGGTAATGCACAGCCTGTATAAGCCGATCATGGGCCGGTTCAAGGACTATATCGCCATCCCCAAGGCCAACGGTTACCAATCGTTGCACACGGTGCTGTTCGGCCCCGGCGGTGTCCCCATCGAACTGCAAATCCGCACCGAGGAAATGCACGTCATGGCTGAAGTCGGCGTCGCCGCGCACTGGCGCTACAAGTCCGGCGGCGAGGACGAGGGTGGCCATGCCCAGCAACGCGCCCGCGAATGGTTACGCAAGCTGCTGGATATGCAGCGCCGTGCGGGCAACCCAGTGGAATTTCTCGAAAGCGTCAAAGTCGATTTGTTTCCCGACGAAGTTTACGTCTTCACGCCACGCGGCGAGATCATCGAGCTGCCGCGTGGCGCCACTGCCGTCGATTTCGCCTACGCCATCCACTCCGATGTCGGTAACACCTGCGTCGGCGCTCGGGTGGACCGTCGGCTGGTGCCGCTGCGCACGCCGCTGGTCACTGGCCAAACCGTCGAGGTCATCATCACGCCCACCGCCCGCCCTAATCCGGCTTGGCTCAATTTCGTGGTGACCGCCAAAGCCCGCGCCAGCATTCGCCACTACCTCAAGCACCTGCAACGCGGGGAAGCTGTCCTACTCGGCAAGCGGCTCCTGGAGAAAGCGCTGGCTGGCCGGATCGGCGGTTTGGGCGAACTACCGGCCGAGCGAGTTAAGACGCTGATTCAAGAATTCAAGCTGAGCAGTTTCGACGAGCTGTTGGCCGACATTGGCCTCGGCAACCGAGTGGCTGCTTTGATCGCCAAACGCCTGCTGCCGGGCGGCGAAGCGGAGGGGGTTTCCTCGCCAGACGCCAGCGTTCAGCCCTTGTTGATTAAGGGCACCGAAGGCACGGTGGTCAGTTTCGGCAAATGTTGTCGTCCCGTGCCGGGCGACGCCATCATCGGTTTCCTCAACAGTGGGCGCGGCATCGTCATCCATCGCGATCACTGTAAAAACGTTACCGGGTACAAGAAAAGCGCTGAAAAATGGATCGAGGTGGAATGGGAGCAGAATATCGCGACCGACTTTACCGTGGAATTGCGGCTGGATATCGTTAACAGACGCGGAGCGCTAGCCACCATCGCTGCCGCCATTTCCGCCACCGATGCCAACATCGAAACCATCAACACCTCGGAGCGGGATGGCAACACTACCACGATGCATTTGCTGCTCGATGTCCGCGATCGGAGTCACTTAGCTCGCGTCATACGCAGGCTGCGTACTCTACCGGAAACGTTGAAACTGGCCCGGCGCAGTTAGCGATCAGACCCGCATCGGCCCACCTGCTCCAGCGCCACGCAAACCTATCGCAGGGGCTTTTTCCCTGCCCTCCAGCCAGCGATAATCCGGGCATCCCTCAGGAACCTTGTAGTGTCAAACCCTGCTGGCCCGAGCCGCCGCGATTGAGCCGGTGCCAATCCGATATTTTTCAGGAGCTTTTCAATGCCACGCCAAATCATCAGCACCGATGAAGCCCCGGCGGCCATCGGCACCTATTCCCAAGCGGTCAAGGTTGGAAGCACCGTCTATCTATCCGGTCAGATCCCGCTCGATCCGGCTACCATGCAACTGGTGGAAGGCGGGATCGATGTGCAAATTCGCCGTGTTTTCGCCAACTTGGCGGCGGTGGCGCGCGCCGCCGGCGGCAGTTTGGCCGATACGGTCAAGCTCAACGTGTTTTTAACCGACTTGAGCCATTTCGCACTGGTGAATCAAATCATGGCCGATCATTTCCCAGAGCCTTTTCCCGCTCGAGCCGCTATCGGCGTCGCCGACTTGCCACGCGGAGCCCAGGTCGAGATGGACGCCGTGCTGATGTTGGAGAACTGATCGGCGGCGCGCATGGACTCCGGCGGAATCCAGGCTGGCACAAAACCCGATGGGCGGAACGTCGCCCGATCGCTGGCCCGCGAGCCGCTGCCGATCATCGCCCTGCCGGGGGTCGGCCCCCGACTTGCCGAACGGCTGCGCCGGCTCGGTATCCACAACGCCGAGGACGTGCTGCTGCATCTGCCGTTGCGCTATCAGGACCGCTCCCGCATCACCCCCATCGGGCAACTGATTCCCGGTGTGGAAGCCCAGATCGAGGCCGAAATCATCGGCGGCGAAGTGACGATGCGCAGTCGGCGTTTTCTGGTCTGCCGCCTGCGTGACACCACCGGCACACTGGTTTTGCGCTTTTTTCACTTCAGTCCGACTCAACAACAGTTGCTCTGCCAACCGGGTGTACGATTGCGCTGTTTCGGCGAGGTACGCCAAGGCTATGCTAGCCTGGAGATGGTTCACCCGGAATGCCGCCGCCTGGATTCGGACACCCCCTCCGTCGCGGCTCGACTGACACCGGTCTATCCTAGCACCGCCGGCTTGCAACAATTCACCCTACGCACGCTGGCCGAGCAAGCTTTGGCGCAGCTGGATGCGGAGGCGCTGCTACCGGAATTACTGCCGCACGCTTTGCGGATGCAACTGCGACTCCCGTCAATTACCGAAGCGACACGGTTGCTGCACCAGCCACCGAGCGATACCCCGCTGGCCGAACTAGACAACGGCCGTCATCCCGCCCGGCGCCGGCTGGCATTCGAGGAATTGCTGGCTCACCAGCTGAGCTTGCGACGCTTGCGCGAACGAACGAAGCGACAAGCCGCGCCACCGCTGGCCGGAGACGGCGAGCTCGGTCAGCGATTCCTGGAACAGCTGCCTTTTACCCTGACCAGCGCCCAGCAACGCGCCTGGGAAGAGATCGCCGCCGACCTCTGCCAACCCCATCCGATGTTGCGTCTGTTGCAGGGCGATGTTGGCTCCGGTAAAACCGTGGTAGCCGCCATGGCGGCTCTGCGGGCCGTGGCCGTCGGTGCCCAGGCCGCGCTGATGGCGCCCACCGAGCTGTTGGCCGAACAGCATTACCATAATTTTCGGGACTGGTTGAGCAAACTGGGTGTCGAGGTTGCCTGGCTGACCGGACGGCTGGCTGGACGGATGCGGCGCGCGCTGCTGGAACGGCTCGCCGCTGGCCATATCCCTATTGTGGTCGGCACGCATGCTCTATTTCAGGAAACCGTTGACTTTGCCGATCTCGCGCTAGTCATCGTGGACGAGCAGCACCGTTTCGGCGTGCATCAACGATTGGCATTGCGTGAGAAAGGTCGCCAAGGCGGGCGCTGTCCGCACCAGTTGATCATGACCGCTACCCCGATCCCCCGTACCTTGGCGATGAGCGCTTACGCCGATCTCGATACCTCGGTGATCGACGAGTTGCCCCCCGGCCGCCGGCCCGTGAAAACGGCAGCGGTACCCGATAGCCGCCGAGCGGAAGTGATCGACCGCATCCGGCAAGCCTGCCGGCAGGGTCGCCAAGCCTATTGGGTGTGCCCACTGATCGAGGAATCGGAGACGCTGGAGTGCCAGGCAGCGGCGGTTACCGCCGAGCAGTTGACCACGACCCTGCCGGAACTGCGGATCGGCCTGGTGCATGGCCGATTGTCCCCGACCGACAAGGAGGCGGTCATGGCCGCCTTTAAGGCGGGAACAGTCGATTTGCTGGTCGCCACTACCGTGATCGAGGTCGGCGTGGACGTGCCCAATGCCAGCCTGATGATTGTGGAAAACGCCGAGCGGCTTGGGCTGGCGCAATTGCACCAGTTACGGGGCCGAGTCGGGCGGGGTAACACCGACAGCAGTTGCGTGCTGCTGTACAAACCGCCCCTCTCGCAAATCGCCCATGCCCGGCTGGCCGCCCTTCGGGAGTGCGGCGACGGTTTCGAAATCGCCCGCCGCGATTTGGAGCTGCGCGGTCCCGGCGAGGTGCTGGGTACCCGCCAGACCGGCGAACAAAGCCTGCGGGTCGCTGATTTGCTGCGCGACCAGGATCTGTTGACCACTGCCCGCCACGCCGCTGACCGACTGCTGCACGAAGCACCGGATTGCGTCGAACCACTGATCCGGCGCTGGATCGGCGCCGGCGCACGCTACGGTGAGGTGTAGCGATGTACGCGACACACTTCGGTCTGCGCGAATTGCCGTTTGCGATCACGCCCGATCCAGCTTACATCTATCTGAGTCAACACCATCGGGAGGCGCTGGCGCACCTCTTGTATGGCACCGGCGAAAACGGCGGATTCGTGCAGTTGACGGGCGAAGTCGGCACCGGGAAAACCACCCTGATCCGTGCCTTGCTCGAACAAGGGCTGGATCGAACCGACATCGCGCTGTGCTTGAATCCATGCCTGACGGTCGAGGAACTGCTGGCCGTGATCTGTGACGAATTGGGTGTGGCCTACTCGCACGAGCATCAGACTCTCAAACCGCTGCTGGACGCGCTCAATGCTCATTTGCTGCGCGCTCACGCCGCCGGCCGGCACACGGTATTGATTGTCGACGAAGCGCAGAACCTGAGCCGCGAGGTGCTGGAACAAATTCGCTTGCTGACCAATCTGGAAACGACCAAGCATAAGTTGCTGCGGATCATCCTGGTCGGGCAACCGGAACTGCGGGAGTTATTGGCGCGGCCGGATTTGCGACAGTTGGCCCAGCGCATCACCGCCCGCTATCACCTACAACCCCTGACCCAGGAAGAAACATCCGCTTACATCGACCATCGGCTGCGAATTGCCGACGGCCATGGCGGCCTGTTTACCCCCAGCGCACGGCGCGCAGTCCATCGACGCTCCGGCGGTATCCCACGCCTCATCAACGTCATCTGCGATCGCGCTCTGCTCGGCGCCTACAGCCAAGGTGCGCGACGAGTAGATGCGAGAATGATCCTCCGAGCAGCACGGGAGGCGCTGCAAGGCGATTCCAGCCGCTCGAAAAAGCGATTCCGATGGCACGGGTTGCGGCTGCCTGTCCCCGCTGCGGCTCCTCGAGATGAAGCCGGTCCAAGAAGGCAATCCCGGCGGCGTTGGCTGGCGTTGGGCATTGGACTCACCGGATTGACCTTGGTCGGTATCGGCCTCTGGACACCCCGCACCGATTCGGATTCGACCGTCGTGCCAACCCCAACGGCTGCGTCTGTTGAAGCCAACGAATCCAGAGAGGACGCCACCAGACCGAAGAGCGTCGCGTTGCTATCGACACCCGCCGCCAGCGCCGCTCCTCCATCGGTTCCACTTCCGGCCACCGAGCTGACCTTGGCCACTCTATTACGCAAAGCCAGTCCCGACGACGCCAATGAGCGCTTGCTGGCAGTTTGGGGAATCCCTCCCTTGCAGAAAAGCCGGGTGGCGTTTTGTGAGCGCATCAAAGCCCACGGCCTGCGCTGTTTGTCCGGCCGAGGTGATTGGGAAGCGTTGCGTCGTCTCGACCGACCGGCCGTGCTGCGGTTGACGCGTCCCGGCGGTATCCCCGCGCCGGTCTTGTTGCGCTCGCTGGTGGCGGACCAGGCGACTCTGGAGGTTGCGGGTGAAACCCTGACTGTGCCGTCGGCCGAACTCTCACCGCTGTGGTCCGGTCAATATGTGTTGCTGTGGCGGCCACAGACCGACCAGCCTATCATCGGTCCTGGCAATGTCGGCGAAGCCGTGCGCTGGCTGCGTCGACGGTTGGCGTTGGCGGCCGGCCAGCCCGTTCCCGAGTCGCTACCCGAGGCTTTCGATACCGGCCTGGCCAAGCAATTGCGTACTTTTCAGCAGGAGCGCGGTTTGGTGCCGGACGGAATAGCGGGAGGGCAGACGCTGGTGCTATTGAGTAATCTCGCGCCGATACCCGGTATTCCGGTGCTGGGCCCGCCACCGCAAGGGCCGTGAAGTGTCTTACATTCTCGACGCACTACGCAAGGCCGAACAAGAACGCCATCTCCGGCAGCCGCCGAATCTCCTGGTGTCCCCGCCACCGATTCAGCCTACTCGGCAGCGGCTTTGGCTCTGGTTAGGCTTGGGACTGGGTTTGGGATTCAACATTGCGCTGCTGGCTTATTTCCTGATTCAGCCACAACCCGAATCGATCGAACGGACCGCGTCGGCTGCAATTCCGGAGCCCCCCGTCGCCGAACCCGCCCCAGCCCCTCCACTGTCAGCCATCCCCCGCAAGACGCCGATCATCTCGCCGCCGCCCGCGGAACCCTTGCATCCATCCATCACGGCAAACCCGGAGCGGCCTCGCAAACCCTCTTCGAAATCGATGTCCGGCCCTTCCGTTACCATCGGTCCGGAACCGATTCCCACGCTGGACGCCCTGCCTGCCAGCGTCCGGCACAACTTCCCCACCTTAAATCTCGACATTCATGTCTACAGCCCGGATGCGGACAAGCGGTTCGTGGTCGTCAACGGCCGGCGCCACCGAGAAGGAGATCTAATCGACGACGGCGTGGTGTTGGAAACCGTAACGCTGGACGGCGCGATTCTGCGCCAAGGCAGTCGGCGATTCCGGCTGCCGGTTCCCCGCTAACCGGAAGCTTGTCCGTCAATTGTCGCCACTGGGGCCGATGTTGAGTCGGTAGCTGGTGGTTTGCGGTGCCGGACGCTTACTTTCCAGCTTGATCTTCAACCGCAGGTTGTTGGCGGAATCCGCGTGGCGGATAGCGGTTTCGTAGCTGATCTTGCCAGATTCGTACAGATCGAACAGCGCCATATCGAAGGTGATGATGCCGTGTTCGCTGGAACGGGTCATGACCGATTTGATTTCTTTGATCCGCCCCTGAAAGATCAGCTCTGCCATCAGAGGGGTATTTAGGAGGATTTCCATTGCCGGAACCAGGCCCGGCTGATCCTCTCTCGGCAATAATCGCTGCGAGATGAACGCCTTAACGTTGAACGATAAATCCATTAACACCTGTTGGCGTTTTTCATCCGAGAAAAAGTTGACGATGCGATCGAAGGCTTGATCGGCATTGTTGGCATGCAAGGTGGTCAGGCAAAGGTGGCCGGTTTCAGCGAAATTAATGACAGATTGCATTGTCTCCTTGTCCCGGACTTCGCCGATCAGAATGACATTGGGCGCTTGGCGCAAGGTATTCTTCAAAGCTGTCTCGTAGGACTCCGTGTCGACGCCGATCTCGCGCTGATCCACCAGGGATTGCTTATGGCGATGGAAGAACTCGATCGGATCTTCGATAGTGATGATATGCTCTCGTGAATGGGCGTTACGATGATCCACCATGGCGGCCATCGAGGTGGTCTTGCCGCAACCGGTACCACCCAAGAAAATCACCAAGCCGCGCTTGGACATGGCGATGTCCTGAAGAATCGGCGGCAGATTGAGCTCATCCAAGGTCGGGATCCGCTGCTGGATCAACCGCAGCACCATGCCGGCGCTACCCCGCTGAGTGAAGGCGCTAACCCGAAAGCGCGCGACATCGGGAAAATTCAGGGAAAAGTTGACTTCGTGATGCTGGTCGAACTCCCGCACTTGGCGGTCGTTCATGATCGAGCGCACCAGAAACCCCGCCTGTTGCGGGGTCAGGTTCTGGCCGGTGACTCGACGCAGATCCTGGTTGATCTTGAGCGCGGGCGGGCTGCCGGCGGTGATGAAAATATCCGATCCTTTCACCTCCAGCAACTTGAGCGTCAACTCGTAAAGATACTGAGTCGCCTTCTCGCTGTCGCCCATGTTCCGCTCTGATTTTTGTTCCATGCCTGACTCCTCTCTCGTTGCTCGCTCGCACGATCTCGATTTCCCGGCGAGGTCGGCCCTGGTTGGCCAAACGACCGGAACCGTATCTTTCCCGGCGTTTGCCTCACCTGAGTATCGCCAACTATTTTATACTGCGCAAATTGCGCCGACTCCCGATGGTTTCGGCGTCCCCCGTTGCCGGCCATTCCGCTGTTCGCCCCTCGCGGTTCGCGGAAGCGCGCGCCCGCGATTTTGACGCTTCCGCATCCGCTGTCAGGAGATCTTCGCCGTCATGACCCGCACCCATCGTTCCGTGCTCCCGATTTGCCTGCTGCTGCTCCCGTTGTGCGGCGTGGCGGCGCCTTCGGCGCGTACCGCCGATTCTTCGCTCCCGCCGGATTTCCGCAAGCTGGTCAAACAAAACGAAACAACAGTTGTTAATATTAGCTCTACCCAAGCTCCCAGTAAGCAGAGCTCGACTCGCAAGCCCGGCCTGCCCGAGCTGCCGGGGAAGGAAGACCCCTACCTTGAATTCTTCAAGCGTTTCTTTCAGGAACGCCCCGAGTTGCCAGGCGACCGCCAATCCAATTCGCTGGGATCGGGGTTTATCATCTCGCCCGACGGCTACATCCTGACCAACGCCCATGTTGCCCAGGATGTCGACAAAATCATCGTCAAGCTCAGCGACCAGCGAGAACGGCCCGCTAAAGTGATCGGGGTGGACGAACTGACCGATGTGGCGGTACTCAAAATCGAGGGCGAGAATCTTCCGACCGTCAAAATCGGCGATTCGGACACGTTGGAAGTCGGGGAATGGGTGCTGGCCATCGGTTCACCGTTTGGGCTGGAACACACAGCCACCCAAGGTATCGTCAGTGCGGTGGGCCGCAATCTGCCTAGCGGAACCTACGTGCCCTTCATTCAAAGCGATGTCGCGGTCAACCCCGGTAGTTCCGGCGGCCCGCTGTTCAACCTGCGGGGCGAGGTGATCGGGATCAATTCGCAGATTTATAGCAGCACCGGTGGTTACATGGGGCTGTCGTTCGCCATCCCCATCAAGCTGGCAATGCGAGTGGTCGAGCAATTGAAAGCGACCGGCGAGGTAACGCGCGGCTGGTTGGGGGTATTGCTGCAAGCAGTCAACAACGATCTGGCGGAAGCGTTCCGACTCGACCGACCCCGCGGGGCGCTAGTCGCCCAGATTCTACCGGACAGTCCAGCGGCCAGCGCGGGGTTCAAGCCCGGCGACATCATCTTGCGCTACGGCGGCGAGCCAGTGGAGGACTCCTCGCAATTGCCACGGATGATCGGGGTCACGCCGGTCGGCAAGACCGTGGCGATGTCCATCCTGCGCAACGGCGAACCCTTGGAAATCAAGGCGACCATTGCGCGGCTGGAAACCACCCAAGAACCGGTTGCCACCATGGACGAGCACAGCGATCCGCGCCTGAACATGACCGTCGCCGACCTCGGCAACGAGCAACGCCGTACCTTGGGCGCGGAAGAACAGGGAGTACTGGTCACCAATCTGGAGGAAGGACCGGCCGCGAACGCCGGGCTTTACCTGGACGATATCATCCTGCAAATCGATCACAATCCGGTCAAAAGCGCCAGCCAGTTCGTAGAGCTAGCCAAGGAATTGCCCAAGGGCAAGGTGGTACCTATTTTGGTCAAACGGGAGAGCGAATCGCTCTATTTAGCCGTGCGCCTGCCCGACAAGGATTGAAGGGTACCCCGCAAAGCCCACTTGCGAATTGCCCGGCAACCTTTCCATCACATTTTGACAACTCCCCTCTCTCCGGGAGGAGAGCGTTTGTACCGGCGATGACCGCCAAGGACAACCACGCGATGAACCCTAACAACTGTCTGGATTTCGAAAAGCCCATCGCCGAACTGGAAGCGATGCTACAGGAACTGCGGAATCTCAGCGCTCAACAGGACTTAAACATTAGCGACGAAATCGCCCGGCTGGAAGCCAAAAGCAAGGCGCTTACCGAATCGATTTTCGCCAGTCTGACCTCTTGGCAGATTTCTCAGATCGCCCGCCATCCATTGCGGCCGTACACACTGGACTATGTGGAGCGGCTGTTCACTGATTTCCAGGAACTGCACGGAGACCGGATGTTTGCCGATGATCATGCCATCATCGGCGGGCTGGCGCGGTTGGATGGGCGGGCGGTCCTGGTGATCGGTCACCAGAAAGGCCGCGATACCAAAGAGAAAATTTATCGCAATTTCGGCATGCCGCGGCCGGAAGGGTACCGCAAGGCGCTGCGATTGATGAAACTGGCCGAACAGTTCCAACTACCCGTGTTGACCTTTATCGACACGCCGGGCGCCTATCCGGGGATTGGGGCCGAGGAACGCGGCCAGAGCGAAGCCATTGCCCGCAATCTGTTCGAGATGAGTCGCCTACGGACTCCGATCATCTGCATGGTCATCGGTGAGGGCGGTTCTGGCGGCGCGTTGGCGGTAGGCGTCGGCGACCGAGTGCTCATGCTCCAGTATGGCACCTACGCGGTGATCTCCCCGGAAGGTTGCGCGGCCATTTTATGGAAGAGCGCCGAGAAGGCGCCCGAAGCCGCTGAGGCGATGAGCTTGACCGCCGATCGCTTGCTCAAGCTGAACCTGATCGATGGCATCATTCCCGAACCGCCTGGCGGTGCCCATCGGGATGTGACGCGAATGGCGGAGAACGTCCGAACGGCGCTGCGAGAAAGTTTGCAATATCTGGACACCTTGGGAATGGACGATCTGCTGGAGCAGCGCTACCAGCGCTTGATGGCTTATGGGATGTTCAAGGAAGCCGAGCCGGCGACATCGGCCCAATCGTCTTGGCAAAGCAGCGTGGCTGCTCTGCTGGGCAAGGATAAGGATCCCCCAGCGCCAGCGGACCGCCCGCGCCACTTTTTGGATTTATGAGCCGATTTCCGCCAGCGGCCGCGGCAGTGGCCGCACTCCTGGCGAATCATCCACAAACCCGTCATCTGATCGTCGGCTACAGCGGTGGCCTGGATTCCCATGTGCTGCTGCATCTGCTGGCCACCGATCGCGCGCTTCGATCGGAGCGAACGCTGGCGGCAATCCATGTCGATCACAACCTGCAAGCGGCTTCGGCCAGTTGGGGCGAGCATTGTGCTCGCGTTTGCGATAAGTTGGCGGTTCCGTTTCGGGTGGTGAAAATCGATGCCCGGCCTGCGCCCGGCGAGAGCCCGGAAGCCGCTGCCCGCGATGCTCGCTACGCGGCTCTCGCCGCCGAACTCGGCATCGAAGCCGCGCTGTTGACGGCCCATCACCGCGATGATCAGGCCGAGACCCTCTTGCTGCAACTGTTGCGCGGCGCCGGACCGCACGGCTTGGCGGCTATGCCGTCGGCGGTCCGGTTCGGTCGGGGTTGGTTGTGGCGTCCATTTCTGGATGTGGATCGTGCCGATTTGCTGGCCTACGCTTGGGCTCATCACCTCCATTGGATCGAGGACACCAGCAACGACGATACCCGCTTTGACCGCAACTATCTCCGTCATCGCGTTCTGCCGCTTTTGCGGGAGCGCTGGCCGGCGGTCGGTCGCAACCTGGCACGTTCTGCCCAACTATGCGCCGAAGCCGCCTCTTGGCTGGATGCGGAAGCCGACGCCGACCTCGCCCGCGCCGCTCCTCGGCATCCCGATACCTTACCGCTCTCGGTGTTGTGCGAACTTGGCGAACTTCGTCAACGGAACACCCTGCGGCGGTGGTTGCGCCAGCTTGGGTTACCGCTGCCCGACAGCCGACAATTACGCCACATTCTCCGCGATACGCTGACGGCCGGACGCGACCGGCAACCTTGCGTCCGCTGGCCAGGTGGCGAAGTACGACGTTACCGAGATACGCTGTATGCCATGTCCCCCTTGCCGCCGCACGACGCGCGACGGACATATAGCTGGTACTCCACTACCGATGGTTGGCAGCCGCTGGATTTGCCGAATGTGGGCCGATTGCGGCTACAAGAAGCCACGGGGTCAGGATTGCGCGCTGATGCGCTGGCCGGCAGTTTGCTGAAGATCGGCTTTCGTCAGGGCGGGGAACGGTTCCAACCCTCGGGACGCTCGCACGGGCAGGAATTAAAAAAACTATTGCAGGAGGCGGGCATTCCGCCGTGGAAACGCGATCGGTTGCCGTTGCTGCACGCGGACGGAAAACTATTGGCGGTCGTGGGTTTGGGCATCGCCGCCGACCAGATTGTCAGTGCCCACGAAACCGGTTGGCAACCCGTTCTGGATCCACCATCGGTAGCTAAGCTTGGATGACGGTTCACAAACCTACCGGCAACCGCAGGTAGGATAGATCGCATGCAGGGGGCTTTGTTGCATAAATCGGAAGAAAATCCGGACCGTACCGTGCGGCGATCAATCTTTCGCGAGGGCGTTGGCGGCCCACGCCATCTTCGTGCCTGAGGTTCGCCATCCGGTGGGGGTAGACGCCGGCCAGCAGCAACATCTGGTAGCTTGGCTATCCAAGCGGTTGGGCGTAACGATCCGGGCGCCCATGCTAGAGTCACTGGGCTTCCAACTGCTGGGCGGACGGTTGTTGCCCGCCGATGGTCAACCAGCCGCGCAATTCATGTATCAGGATGGCGGTGGCCAGCGACTGACGCTCTACGCGCGGCGCAGGTTAGGCGGCAATCGCGAAACTGCTTTCCGCTTCGCTGAACAGGACGGGATCGGTGCCTTCTATTGAGTAGACGGTGATCTCGCCTACGCGCTCATCGGCGATTTGAGTCGGCCGATGTTGGATCAGGTTGCCCACGCGGTTTATCGGCAGTTGAATCCTTGACGGTTCCCTTCATTCACCGGTTGGGAAGGGGGGAACAGGGCCGCAGGGTGTCACCAGCTGCCCAGCAAATCCCCCAACAAGGTGTGAGTTGGCAGTAGCAAATTCTGTTCGAACTCGCTAGGCCAACAGGTATAAGCGCAGCATCGACTCTGGTAGGCGCCGGATGTTCGGGGGCACATCCTGTGCCCGGTCTGACGCTGGTACAGCTTCTATTGAAGTAGACATGCCTTTCGAGAGCTTGCTTGGCTGTTGTCGTAAGTTGCCTGGGATCTTGTCTCTACCGTCACACAAACATGATCGTCAGAGAAAGCCTCTCGCCAGACATATCCATCTAAGCAGGTGTCTGGGCCATATGGTCCCCCGTCTGGATTGATCCGCGCAGATGCTTGGCTGTTGTCATAAGCTGTTTGAGACCTTGTTTCTACTGTTACGCAAACATGATCAGTGGATGAAGCTTCTCGCCAAACATAAGGTAGGAGGCATGTATCAGGTCCATAGCTGCAATCCCTTACCGCTATTAGATCGACCAGTGAGCCAGCAGTGACCACGGCGCCGGCAGCAGGTGTCTGATTACTAATATGCTCGGCAGGGAAAGTAGCGCTATTTTGGTTTGTTATTGTGCCGATTACTAACTGCGCTCCGGTGACTGTGTTGACAGCGTCGGTTTGCGTCATGCCAACTACGTTGGGGACGGTGACGGGCGCTAGCCCTGACACGACGAGATCGACGGCCGAGCCGGATTGAACTGAGGTACCTGCGGCGGGGTTCTGGCGGATGACGGTGCCGGCCGGAACCGTCTCACTGGCCTGCTGGGTGATCTGCCCGACTGTCAACCCTGCTTCTATAATCGCGCTGGTAGCGGCGCTCTGGGTCATGCTGACCACGTTGGGCACGGTGACGGGCGCTGGCCCTGACACGACGAGATCGACGGCCGAGCCGGATTGAACTGAGGTACCTGCGGCGGGGTTCTGGCGGATGACGGTGCCGGCCGGAACCGTCTCACTGGCCTGCTGGGTGATCTGCCCGACTGTCAACCCTGCTTCTATAATCGCGCTGGTAGCGGCGCTCTGGGTCAGGCCGACCACGTTGGGCACGGTGATGGGCGCTGGCCCTGACACGACGAGATCGACGGCCGAGCCCGGCTGAACCGAGGTGCCGGCAACGGGGTTCTGGCGGATGACGGTACCGCTAGGCACGGTGGTGCTGGCTTGCTGGGTCACCGACCCGACGGTCAGCCCTGCTGCGACGATGGCGCTGGCAGCGGCGCTCTGGGTCAGGCCGACCACGTTGGGGACGGTGACGGGCACTGGCCCCGAGGATACGACGAGATCGACTGCCGAGCCGGGGGCGGCCGCGGCATCTGCGGCGGGGTTCTGGCTGATGACGGTGCCGCTAGGCGCGGTGGTGCTGGCCTGCTGGGTCACCGATCCAACGATTAGCCCTGCTTGGGTAATGGCGCTGGTAGCGGCGCTCTGGGTGAGGCCGACCACGTTGGGCACGGTGACGGGCGCTGGCCCCGAGGATACGACGAGATCGACGGCCGAGCCGGTGGCGACCGAGGCACCTGCGGCGGGGTTCTGGCTGATGACGGTGCCGCTAGGCACGGTGGTGCTGGCCTGCTGGGTCACCGACCCAACGATTAGCCCTGCTTGGGCAATAGCGTTGGTAGCGTCGGTTTGCGCCGTGCCGACCACGTTGGGCACGGTGACGGGCGCTGGCCCCGAGGATACGACGAGATCGACGGCCGAGCCGGTGGCGACCGAGGCACCTGCGGCGGGGTTCTGGCTGATGACGGTGCCGCTAGGCACGGTGGTGCTGGCTTGCTGGGTCACCGACCCGACGGTCAGCCCTGCTGCGACGATGGCGCTGGCAGCGGCGCTCTGGGTCAGGCCGACCACGTCAGGTACACTAATGGCCGCCGGGCCTGAATGATCGGGCGGGATGACCGGCGCTTCCAAGATAGAATTCACCAGCTCGGTCGCCGCCGGAATCAGGCAGTCGGCGTTACTGCTCGCCGCCGAGCAGGGCGCATCCGTTACGTCTTCCACGAACTGCAAGGATTGTTGCGCCTGGGGATCGACATCGCTCTCGGTAGCAGCGGGGGTTACGGCCTGCGGGTTCGCTTGGCCAGTGGCGCGCGCCACCCAGTTTACTAGCAGTGACGACCGGCAGGCGGTTGGTGCCGTCGAGCTTCGGCCGGCAGCGGAGGCGGCATCCTGGATCGCGCACAGCGTTTCCCCGCTGGCGGCGCCGCTTGCCCACAGCAAGTTGGCCAGCAGGGCGTTCAGCGATTGCCGCAGCGTCTCGGGGGCGGTAGCAGCCGGCTGGGTGGTGGCCGATTGAGTAGCGACCGACTGCGCGGTGGCGGCTCTCGCCCGCACTTGATCGATCAGCGTTTGCAGATCATGCAACAGGCGGCCGTTGATCGGTACGGTGATTGGTCCTGCCTCGACTTGGCCGCCGCCACTGACAAAGCTGACGTTGACGGTGCTGTCGGTGATAGTGTCCAACCGTGCTTCCGCACCGCTGGAGTCTCGATACTGGGCAGGCAGGTTGTCCGACCCCAGATTCAGGTCGGCCCAAGTTCGGGTGTCGCTGTCGGACCAGGTGAGCCCTTCGACAGCCGTTGGTAGACCTTGTCCGTCCTTGGTCGCCCGCACGCCGACGGCATGCGACGTGCTGTCGGCTTGGATACCGACTCCTAGCAGCGCGAACTTGTTGAGCAGGTCGGTGAGCAAGGAACCGAGGGCGATCTTGTCACCGGCCACCGTGGAGGCGGCGATGACGAAATTCTGATCGGCTTCGGACCATTCGAGGGTAGTAATCGGACCGGTTTCTGCGGTGGTTTGGACGGCAGCGGTGCTACTGGTATTCGGGAATTGAAGCAGGCGGATCTTCTTGAGCAGGCCAGTCAGGAACTCGCCACCCAGCGTGGCCACGGTGAAGTTGACGTCGGCGAACGCTATATCATCAGCGTAGGCCCGCAGATTGTGAACGCCGTTTCCGAGCCGATTCCAGTTGTAGGTCAGGCCAAAGCCGGTGTCGGCATGCCCACAAGCGGTTGCCGTGTCAGGTCGGTCGGTGCCGTGGGCAGTGGCCAACAGCGGTCCACCGTCGATACTCACCTCCACCTTGTTTGCGGCGCAGACCCAGCCCCGAATCAGGCCGATCCCGCTGACAGAAGACCCTTGCGCGGGCGATTCTAGCGCTACCCGCACCGCGGTCGGTGGGTTCGTGACCGGCGGGACGGCCGTCGGATTGACGAACATGAAATTCTGATCGGGTTCCGACCAGCGGATCTGAAACGAATTACCTTGCGCCGGGAAGTCGGCGACGGTGTATTCTCCTTGCAATCCAGTCAGGAATTCGCCGCCCAACGTGGCTACAGTGAAGTTGACGTCGGCGAACAACACGCCATCGGCGAAGGCTCGTAGGTTGTGGAGACCCTCTCCCAGCCGATTCCAATTGTAGGTCAGACCGAAGCCGGTGTTGGCGTGTCCGCAAGCCGTCACTGTATCGGGCCGGTCGGTGCCGTGGGCGGTAGCCAGCAGCGGCCCACCATCGACACTCACCTCCACTCGGCTTGCTTCGCAAGCCCAACCCCGGATCAAGCCGACTCCGCTGCGTAGAAACGCTGCTGGTGCTGGCGATTCCAAGTGGGCAAGTGGTGCCGCGACGCTGGGGAAACTCAATAGGGTTAAGAAGCCGAACAGCAGTAAGGCGAGACTGATTAGGCTCTTCCAATAAGAAAAAATGGATTTTTCTCGCATGGCTATCCTCTCAAGGTAATTTTTTCAGTGCTGGATAAAAGCCGCGCCGCCAGCATTTGGATCGTCATTTTGCAGTACCCAAATGCTCCGCGCCGCTCTTCCTCGCTTGAAGAGGGGAGTCTCTATCACTATAGACAAAGTTGTTATGCTTGTGTCATGCCACTACCCTATTTAGAGTGGCTTTCTGTAATTTTCTTTAGAAAAGATGCTCTTGGAGCTACTCACCGCCTGTTCGGAAAGGCCATGGCCGTGTAATCCGCTCGAAGTAATGAAAACAGTCTCTTTTCCTGTTTCATTCTGGAACGCTCGAGGAGGAGAGTTCTCGCAGGGACCTCAAGGCTTCTCTCGCTGGTCGAGCCGAGGAGTTAAGCCGCGAGGTGTCAGTGGCTGTCCAACAAATCCCCCAGGGTGCGAGTTAGCAGCAGCAAATCCTGTTCTCGCGACAAGGTGTGTTCCCCATCCTTGACCAAGAGTAGCCGGGCGTCAGATCCGGTCAGTCGTTCGATGACCTGCAGGCTGATCTGCCATGGCACATCAGCGTCGTTCATACCGTGGATCAACCGTACCGGGCAGGTAATGGGCAGCTCCGGTCGATCGAACAGGCGGTGCCGCTTCGCTTCCTCGATCAAGTTCAAGGCGATGGTGTAAGGCTCACCGTAGGGCGATGGCAGGCTGATAACCCGCTCGCGTCGCAATCGCTCGCGAAGGTGATCATCGAGCCGTTCCCACAACAGATACTCGGTAAAGTCGACGGCGCACGCCAGGCCGAGCAGTGCGACGATCCGCTCCGGTCGTGCCAGCGCCGTCAGCAGCATGATCCAGGCGCCCATCGATGACCCTACCAGGATTTGCGGACCTTCGGTCAGCCGGTCCAATACGTCGAGAGCTTCTTGCGCCCAGCGGCCGATGGTGCCTTCTGAGAATGTGCCGCTGGATGCGCCGTGACCGGAGTAATCGAAACGAACGAAAGCTTGGCCGCGCCCCCGGCACCAGCGCTCTAGAGTGGTGGCCTTGATGCCGGTCATATCCGAGGTGAATCCGCCCAGAAACACCACGCCGGGCGCGGCACCCGGGCTGTGGTGATAGGCAAGATGAGCGCCATCGGCGAGCGTCAGTCGGGACGGCCGATTGTCGAAGAGCAGCATCGCGCATTTTTCTCCCAGTGAAATTGGCTAAAGTATCTCATTGATGATAGAAAAAATGAGACGCGCCTCGTTTGGATCGCGATGATAACGCCACGATCGAGGATCGGGGCTCGACGACAAGAATAATGATGGCGCATGAAATCGCCACCCGAGGAAATGAACGATGAGCAATCAGCGTGCAATGATCTGGTTCCGAAATGATCTGCGATTGCACGATCACGAAGCGTTGAGTTTGTTAGCAAGTAGCATGGATGTGCTGGTACCCGTCTATTGTCTCGATCCGCAGCAGTTTGAAATCCAACCGCTGGGGTTTCCCCGCCTAGGGCCACTGCGGGCGCGATTTCTGATCGAGTGCCTGGAGGATTTACGGATCGGATTAGAAATGCGGGGTAGCGGTTTGTATGTGGAGTTAGGCGAGCCTGAAAAGGTGATTCCGCGTTTGGCTCAGTCCCTGGGTGTCCAAGTGGTATTCACCGAGCGCGAGATTTTGGGGGAGGGTGCACGGGCGGAACGGCGATTAGCGGCGGCGTTGGAGTCGCTGGGCATACCGTTGCGCCGCTATTGGGTCAACACGCTCGTGCATTCGAGCGATTTACCTTTTCCTGTCGCTAACTTGCCTGAGCAATTCAGCCAATTTCGAGAGGCGGTCATGGCCGACCGCGAGCCGCGAGTCCCGTTGCCACCCGTGCAGATGCTACCCGCTTATCCAGCTGAATTGACCACGCCAACCTTGGCCGCTTTGGTCCAGACCGTGGAATTGTCCACCGCCCTTGAAGCCGGCCAGGATTCTGGCTTCAAGGGCGGCGCGACGGTAGCCTTGGCAAAGTTGCAGGAGTTCGTGCAAGGTCGTCGGGTGTCTCTGGACACGCTGCGCGGTGGCGCGAGGGAGGCGGATGCAGCGCGAGTCGACCAATTCGCGCCTTGGTTGGCACGCGGCGCGATATCGCCTCGGCGGATTTATCAATACATCGAGTATTCTGGTCTTGCAGCGTGGGCTGGCAAACTGGCGACCGGCACTATCGATGAGTTGTTGAAACGTGATTTCTGTCGATTCCTCGCGCTCAAGGGAGGCGAACGGGCCGAGCAATTCGATCGTGCGGCGACCCGGAACGATGAAGGAGCACGGGAGCGATTCGAGCGCTGGCGCCGGGGCGAGACCGGCGAATCCTTCGTGGATGCCCACCTGCGCGAGCTGGCGCATACCGGCCATTTGACCTCGTTTGGCCGGCGGCTTGTAGCGAGTTATCTCTACCACGACCTGCGGCTTGATTGGCGCTGGGGCGCGGCTTGGTTCGCGTCACGGCTGCTAGACGATGATCCCAGTGTCAATCTGGCTGACTGGATGGCCGTGACCGGGTTTTGGCAGCTCGATCAACAGGCTCGTCTGGATCCGGCCGAGCAAGCAGCTCGTCGTGATCCCGACGGGTCGTATACCCATCGCTGGTTAAAATCGGCTCCGGCGCCCGCCCGGCGGGTCGGTCAAGCGGGTGCCTGATGCGGCACGATGTTTCCATTGCCACCGCATCGAGCGCGTTGGGGCGCGGCTTTTCAGGCAGCTTCCCAGACTTGGGCGACCAGAGCCGGCAGAACCGAGCCGGCGGCGCCGTTCAGGCAGAAGGTGACATGTGGGCTGAGCGGAGTGGGTTGCGGGTTAATCTCCACCACCGTGACGCCTGCGGCCAGCGCGGCGAAAGGCAGATCGGCAGCGGGATAAACCAAGGCCGAGGTGCCGATGCTAAAAAAGACCTCGGCGGTCAGGGCTGCGTGCTCGGCGGCACGCAAGGCGCCAGCTGGTAGCATTTCCCCGAACCAGACCACGTCAGGGCGCAGCAATCCGCCACAGCGCGGGCAGCGTGGCGGAACCTCGTCGCTGTCCGGCCAGCTTTCCACCGGTCGATCCTCGTTAAAACACTTGGCGCGAAATAAATTGCCGTGCAGCTCCAGTATGCTGTGACTGCCCGCCCGCCGATGTAGACCGTCCACATTTTGGGTGATGAGGGTAAATTCGGCAATCCGCTGTTCCATTTCGACCAGGGCTTGATGGCCGAGGTTCGGTTCGGCTTGGCGGACCCGTTTTTGCCGCCAGGCATACCATTCCCACACCAGTTTTGGATCGCGCCGGAAGGCATCGGGAGTGGCGAGCTCCTCTGGATTGTAGCGGGCCCACAGGCCGGTCTGCGCTTCACGGAAGGTGGGTACGCCGCTTTCGGCGGAGATACCGGCGCCGGTCAGCACCGCCACTCGACGAGCGGTGCGGAGGCGATCGATCAGTTCGGTGGGAATCGAGGGTTCGCTCATGGCGGCGCGTCTCCGGTGCAAAATCAATCCAGCATAACACGTCGGCCGCTGGTCATCGCGGCTATTCCCTCCACTTCGGGACAGCTTTAGTTGCATTATGCAACTAAAAGGACCATTATCCATTATTAAGTATTAAAGTAACTAAATTGACTGACTCTTACAGAGAAGCCAAGCAGCGTTCCGTGAAGCACGGCGTCGTAGTCGGCGTATGAACTAAGCGGGGGAGAACCATCATGCGTCTCGAATGCCTGATCATCGATCCGCAGAACGATTTTAGCGACGTACCGGGTGCGGCGTTGCCGGTGCCGGGTGCCAGCGCGGACGCCGAGCGGTTGGCCGGATTGCTGGACCGGCTCGACGGTCGGATCGAGCAGATCCATGTCACGCTCGATACCCATCAATTCGTCGATATTGCCCATCCGGTGTTTTGGCGGGACGAACAAGGCGAGCGACCGGCGCCGTTTACCCAGATTACCGTCGAGGATGTCGAAAGAGGGCGTTGGTACGCTTTCGATCTTCGCTTGCAACAGCCAGCGTTGGCCTACGTGCGAGCCTTGCGCGACAACGGTCGCTATACCTTGACCATCTGGCCGCCGCACTGCTTGATCGGGACGTGGGGACACAATGTGATGCCGGCGGTAGCAGGGGCATTGCGGCGCTGGGAAGAAACAGGCTTCAAGCGCGTCGATTATCTGCTCAAAGGTCATAACCCTGGGACCGAGCATTATTCGGCGGTGCAAGCCGATGTGCCCGATCCAACCGATCCGAGTACCCAACTCAACGTCGGGCTGATCAAAACTCTGGAAAATGCCGATTTGGTGGCGGTGTCGGGGCAGGCGTTATCGCATTGCGTCGCGAACACGATCCGCGACATTGCCGATTACTTTGGCCGGGAAAGCATCCGTAAGTTAGTGTTGATCGAGGACACCAGTTCGCCGGTGCCTGGTTTCGAGGATTTGGCGCATCGATTTTTGACGGATATGCGCGAACGCGGGATGCGAACCGCACGCGCCGCTGATTTCCTCGCTTGAGCGGGACGAGTGATGAGGCCGGTATGGCGATCGTGTTCAGTTCGTATTACACCATCGGCAAGATGCATTGGTATTGCGAAGATTATGCGATGCAGGGGAGGGAGCCGTTTCCCCATGTGATTCTCGCCGACGGATGTTCTGCCTCGCTAAACAGCGATGTCGGCGCAAGATTGTTGGTGCTAAACGCTCGCCAGGAAATAGAGCGCTTCGCACGGGTTTCAGGCGATGAAGCCGAACGCACCGCATCGCACTGGCGCTTGGGCCGCCGAATCGCGCGCCGCGCCGTGCGGCAGATCCAAGCTTTGAGACTCCCTCCCGAAACGCTGGATGCCACGCTGCTAGTCTCTTGGTGCGACGGGGCAAAAGTATTCGTCCATCTCTATGGGGATGGTTGCATTGCGACCCGCCGTGCCGATGGCAGTGTGGCGGTGATTCAGGTTGAGTACGCGGAAAATGCCCCATATTACTTGTCTTATCTGTTGGATACTGAGCGCCAAGCCTTTTATCAAGAGGCCATCGGCGATCCGGCGGTGGCGCAATCCGTCCGCTATCTGAATGAAACGACCGGCTCATCGATCCGGCGGGCACAATTCAATGCGCCTATCATGTTTTCTTTCGATCTAGCGACGTTTCCCACAATCGCGGTTGCCACTGATGGTCTCCATTCCTTCATCAACGCTGAAACCAGCAATTGGGTGAATTCGCTTGAAGTGACGCGGGCCATGCTGGATTTTGGCAGTTACGAGGGTGCCTTCGTCAGGGATCGGTTGGAAAAAGTCTTGATCGAATTTGGTAAACGATCGATTTTCAATTTAGACGATCTCAGCCTGGGCGTGTTCGTGGAGAGGGGTTAGATGAGCGCGATTGCGCCGGAGCCCGGCGAAGCGAGAACGGTTGTCTACCAGCAGGCTTTCTTACCTGAAAAACCCTTGTTTACCGTGGAGCTGGTCATTTTCACCATCCGTGCCGATCAGTTGTATGTACTGCTGATCAAGCGTGCCGATCAACCCTGCAAGGGGTGGTGGGCCTTGCCGGGTGGTTTCCTGGACCCGCTACGCGACGATTCCATCGAAGCCTGCGCGCTGCGCAAGCTGACGGAAGAAGCGGGTTTTCATCCCCCTTACCTCGAACAATTGAAAACCTACGGCTCGTGTGATCGCGACCCACGCGGCTGGACCGCTGCCACCGTGTATTTCGCGCTGATAGCCTCGGAGCAAGTACAGCTAGGTGGCAATCAGGAAGCAGCGGACTGGGTGGCGGTACAAGGCGACGGGGTGGGTTTCGATCTGGCATTCGATCACGCTAGCATTCTGGCCGACGCGGTGGAACGCCTGCGTTCCAAGCTGGAGTACACCCATATCGCGGTTCATTTGTTGCCGGACGAATTTACGCTTCCCGAGCTGCAACGGACTTACGAGATCATTCTTCAGCAGCCGTTGGATAAAAGTTCTTTCCGGCGTCGGGTTGCCCAGGCTAGCATGTTGGAGGAGGTACCCGGCAAGCAGCGGGACGGGGCCGGTCGGCCGGCGCAACTCCACCGCTTTCGGGATTACGACCGGCGGACGTTTTTCCCGCGTAGCCTGAGCCGTCACGCGCGGTGAACGCTGTCAGAAAAACCGCAGATAGGTTTCCAGGACTTTGAGGGTATAGTCGCCGGTCGTGCCGTTGCGATATTGCTCGGGGTCGCCACTGATCCACCAGGCAGCGGCGCGCTGCACGGCAACGATCTCGTTCTGATTGCTGGCGGCGAACTGGTCACGTAGCACGTCACCCATCACGCAAACCAGCACTTGGCGGGCCAGTGACTCATCGGCGGCGAACTGGTCTGGCGTCACGTCCTGATGCAGGCAGCGCTGCGACCAACGCCCGATATTTTCGGGTTTGACCTTCCAATCGCTGTATAAACCGGAATCGGGACCGGTTGCCGGGGCCGACAGCCGGAGCGCCTCCACCAGTGCCTCCACCTTCGCTTCGGAGATTTCCCCATGCGCGGGAAGCGCAATCAGGAGCAGCAACAGCAGGAGCGCTTTCAACCGTGCAAGCTGGGAGCGCAATCGGATTGACAAGATGGATGTGAAACCATGGTTTCCGCGCAGCATGGGTACCCTCGCTGACGATGACGATAGAGCTGAAGTCGGATAACGGATGGACGGTTTTAGCGCACCAAGGTTCGATCCAGTGCTCGGTAGCTGATGGCTTCAGTCAGATGCGGCGTCTTGATGCCGTCGCTGCCGGCCAGATCAGCGATAGTCCGAGCCACTTTCAAAATCCGGTGATAGGCGCGCGGCGACAGGCCCAGCCGTTCCAGCGCTTGTTCCAACAGGCGATGATCGGTTTCTCCTAAAACGCAGTAGCGTTCGATCTCACGGGTATTTAGCGCGCTGTTGGGCTTACCGGCACGCTGCAACTGCCGGTCGTGGGCGACATGGACCCGGGCGCGTACTGTGGCGCTGTTCTCTTCCGGGATTTCGCCACGGAGCACCCGGTGGGCCAGTCGCGGCACTTCGATGTGCAGGTCGATCCGGTCTACCAGCGGTCCGGACACCCGCGCTCGGTAGCGACGCACCTGCTCTGGCCCACAGGCACAGCGCCGTTCGCTGTCGCCCAAGTAGCCGCAGGGGCAAGGGTTCATCGCAGCCACCAGTTGAAACCGTGCAGGAAAATCGGCTTGGCGGGCAGCACGAGAGATGGTGATTCGACCTGATTCCAGGGGCTCGCGCAAGACCTCCAAAACGCGCCGGTCGTATTCTGGCAGTTCGTCTAGAAATAGCACGCCGTGGTGAGCCAGGGAAATCTCGCCTGGTCTCGGCTGGCTGCCACCACCGACTAAGGCGACCGCCGAAGCGGTATGGTGGGGGGCGCGAAACGGTCGAATGCCCCATTGTGTCAGATCCAAGCCTTGCGCGCTGATCGAAGCGATGGCAGCGGTTTCCAGCGCCTCTACTTCGCCCAGCGGCGGCATGATGCCCGGTAGTCGGCTGGCCAGCATGGTCTTGCCGGTGCCGGGTGGGCCGATCAGCAGCAGGTTATGCCCGCCGGCAGCAGCGATTTCCAGCGCGCGCTTGGCATGATGCTGACCGCGTACATCGCTCAAATCTCGTTCCAAAATCGGTTTTGGCGTTGGGTGGGATTGAGCTGGGGGTGGCTGCAAAGCAGCCCCGGTCGCCAGTTGCCGGCAGACTTCCAGCAGATGTGTCGCGCCGAGTACATCGACGTCGCCGACCAGCGTGGCTTCGCCGGTATTGTCGTACGGGACCAGCAATGTTCGCTTGGCGTCCCGACACGCCAAAGCTGCCGGGAGTACTCCGCGCACACCGCGCAATTCCCCACCCAAGGCGAGTTCGCCGAGGAATTCGTGCTGGTTAAGACGTTCGCGATTGATCTGTCCCGAGGCCGCCAGAATGCCTAGGGCAATTGGCAAATCGAAGCGGCCCCCTTCCTTGGGCAGATCGGCGGGAGCCAGATTGATGGTGATGCGGCGACTGGGAAACTCAAACTGGCTATTGAGAATCGCGCCACGTACCCGGTCCTTGCTTTCCTTGACTGCGGCTTCCGGCAGTCCGACGATGAACAGACCCGGCAGACCGCCCGATAAATGCACCTCCACGCTGACCAACGGAGCGTGGATACCGACTTGGGCACGGGTATAAACGATGGCGAGCGACATGAAAATTCTGTTGGCTAACGACCGGGTTCAACAAGCAGGTTCCGAGGGTTCGGCACGCGTTCGCGAATCGAATCTGCACTATTTTTGTGCATTGGGGATTTTGCGCTGCTTGGCATGCGATGTTCTGGCAGATGCTAGCCGAAGGAATGGCCTTATCCCGTGGTGCTGGACCGTGTCGACCTTGGCTTTAGCAATCACCACTTTCCGGTTCGACAGGTTTTTCGGTGCTTTTGCGCCGTTTGCCGCCACCAACCTTGGTTTCTAGTTCGGCGACTTGTTTTTCCAGTTCTTCCAGTTTGGCGCGGGTACGGGCCAACACGCCTTGTTGTACCTCGAATTCCTCGCGCGTTACCAGTTCCAGCTTGGCGAAAGCCGTCTGTAGCGCAGCGTGGAGATTCTTCTCCATTTCCGCTTGAAACTGGCGAAAGCTGGGTGGCAAGGCGTCAGTGAAACGCTTGGCCAAATCGTCGAAAGCTTTAGGATCGATCATTGTCATTTCTCCGAGATACGGATTGCTATCCAGTTTAGTGTAACGGGATTTTTCGGTTTATGCGTGGCAACTGATTTGCACTGATATGGTGCATGATATGGTGCGTGCGCTGGGTTGGAGAGGGGCTAAGAAGAACATCGAGGATGAGATTTGTTTGTAACTAATTGTATAAATTGCATATTTAATCATGGCACATAATCTGCTTTAAGTTGGCGACAACATGAACTGTCAGCGTCGATGCACGGGATTGTCGGGACGCCGAGACGACGGGTCCTGCCCTCGCTGAATCTTTTAAAAACCATGGGAGATCAATATGAAACTGATTACCGCGGTCATCAAGCCGTTCAAACTTGACGATGTTCGAGAGGCACTTTCGGAAGTGGGTGCGCAGGGGATCACGGTCACTGAGGTGAAGGGTTTTGGTCGCCAAAAAGGCCATACCGAGTTGTATCGGGGCGCCGAATACGTGGTCGATTTTCTGCCCAAGATCAAAATCGAGGTCGGCGTAACCGACGATCTGACCGAGCGAGTAATTGAGGCGATTAGTCAGGCAGCCAATACCGGCAAAGTCGGTGATGGCAAGATTTTCGTGTATGACCTGGAGGGCGCCGTTCGAATCCGCACTGGCGAATCGGGGCCAGAAGCCTTGTAAGGCGATTAGTGACCAAATTTTACGTCCTCTCATGATCCAACCGGAGAAAGCTACTGATGAGTAGAGCGATGCAAATAACGAAAAACGGTATCTTGCTTGGATTGCTAGCGGTATTGGCGCCAGCGCTGGCGATCGCGCAAGAAGCTGTGAAACCTGAGCTGAATTCGGGGGATACTGCTTGGATGCTGACGTCGACCGCTTTGGTGTTGTTCATGACCATTCCGGGTCTGGCGTTGTTTTACGCGGGCATGGTGCGCGCTAAGAATGTGCTATCGGTGATGATGCAATGTTTTGCCATCACTGCGCTGGTGACGGTGCTGTGGACATTATACGGTTATAGTATCGCATTCGATACGACAGGCATGGCGGCAGACACGCTCAATCTCAATTCTTTCGTGGGTGGCTTGTCCAAGGCTTTTTTGAGTGGCGTCATGCTCGACAGTCTATGGCAACCGGTTTCCACGGCAGCCAATGCGATCCCGGAAACGGTGTTCATGACCTTCCAAATGACCTTCGCCATTATTACCCCGGCGTTGATCGTTGGTGCCTTTGCCGAGCGGATGAAATTCTCGGCTTTGCTGCTGTTCATGGGGTTGTGGCTGACCATTGTCTATCTGCCCATCGCACATATGGTGTGGGGTGGCGCGGGTTCGTTGATCGGTAGTAGCTGGGGTGTGCTGGACTTCGCTGGTGGTACGGTGGTGCATATCAATGCAGGTATTGCAGGATTGGTCGCCTGTTTGGTGTTAGGTAAGCGGAAGGGCTATCCGCATACCGCGATGCCACCACACAACCTTAACTTCACCGTGATGGGTGCCTCGATGCTGTGGGTTGGCTGGTTCGGGTTTAACGCGGGCAGTGCGGTGGCGGCCAACGGCAGCGCGGGCATGGCGATGGCGGTGACCCAAATTGCGACTGCGACAGCGGCGCTGGCCTGGATGTTTTCCGAGTGGCTGTCGCACGGCAAACCGAGCGTGCTGGGCATCGCTTCCGGCGCCGTGGCCGGTTTGGTGGCGATCACGCCGGCTTCCGGCACCGCCGGCCCAATGGGTGCTCTATTGATCGGCGCTGCCTCTGGTATCGTGTGTTTTCTGACATCGACCAAGCTGAAGCGGGCATTAGGTTACGACGATTCGCTGGATGCCTTCGGCGTGCATGCCGTGGGCGGTTATCTCGGTGCGATTCTGACGGGGCTGTGCGCGGATAAGATGATGGGTGGTATCGGTTTGGCCGATGGCGTGACGCTGGGTGGTCAATTATGGGCCCAATTCAAGGGAGCGACCTTCACACTGATTTACACCGCCGTCATGAGTTTCATCTTACTCAAGATCGTGGATGTGGTGATCGGGCTACGGGTGACTGAAGAACAGGAAACCGAGGGTTTGGACATCGCCTTGCACGACGAACGCGGCTACAATCTGTGACGGTCAGTGACGGACAGCACTTTGTAGGGATTTGCTGTCCGTCCGAGGCCACACGGGGGCGTGGATTTCGGTTATATTTCCGCACAGGCTTTAATTTTGGATTAGGCGAACGCTAGAGGGCATCCATGAAGCTAGTCACTGCAGTTATTAAACCGTTTAAGTTGGACGATGTGCGGGAAGCCCTGTCGAGTATCGGCGTGCAGGGTATCACCGTGACCGAAGTCAAAGGTTTCGGCCGCCAGAAAGGTCATACCGAGCTGTACCGGGGCGCCGAGTATGTGGTGGATTTCCTGCCGAAGGTCAAACTGGAGATCGCTGTGGACGACGGTCTGGTAGACAAGGTGGTGGAGGCGATCTGTTCCACTGCCAATACCGGTAAGATCGGCGACGGCAAAATCTTCGTCTACGATTTGGAACGCGCAATCCGGATTCGCACCGGCGAAATCGGTCCCAGCGCGCTGTGACCGTGCCGTGAGGCGCAACCTGAAGAGGGCGGGGCATTCAGCGCTCCGCTCTTGTTTTTGGGGACGCTATTAGGAAATTGCCCGGTTAGAATTGGCAGCAGGGTTGGTTTCATGCCTCGTCAGGCAGGGGAAGCACGGCACACACGTTGTCCAGTTCCGCAGTACAGGCATGGATTTGATTCACCGCAGCCATCGCTTGGTCGCGGGTGATGCCCAACATAAACATGGGTAGCGCAGGGAGACGGTTGTTATGCTCTTCTCCTAAACCGAAGTAGTGTAGCAACCGATTGGCGATGAGTACCAGATTCGAATATTCGGCATATGAATGTGTGCTGGCCTCGCTATGGTGCCAGCGGGTAGCGGCGATGATCTGCTCCGGCAGGTTCCAGGATTGCATCAGCCAGGCACCGATTTGCCAGTGCTCGGCACCGATAACATAGCGCTCCACATCATGGATCGGCACATGCCGATTGACGGCTAAAAACCGGTTGAATAGGAAAAATTGCGCGGGAAGCGCGTGGCCGAGAACCAGATAGCCAAAGTTATGTAGCAACCCACACAGGTACGCTAACCCCGGATTCACGCACGGCGGCGCTGGCAATGTCTTGACCAGGGCGCTGATTAGCGTGGCGCAATAAATGCCATGCCGCCAGATGATCTGCAATCCGACCAGACCTTCGACCGGTACGTGGAATATCTGGGCTATGCTAAAGCCGAGCAGCAGATTGAGCGCGTTTTCGGGACCTAGGACGTGCTCAATGGCCGTTTCCAATGAATCCACCGAGCCATGAAAACCATGCAGTGGGACGCGCGCCCAGTACATGATGAGGGAGGCTCGGCTGGCGTCTCGTTCGACAATTCGGATAATGTCTTGTACCGGCGGTTGCGGATTCGCTTGCAATGCCAGGATCTCTTGCACCGTTTGCGATATGGCCGGCAGTTCGGTGATGGATTCCAGGCTGGCGCGCGACTGTGTCGGCGTGTAGCGGTTGGCAAGATTCGCTAAGTGTTGGGGGAGAAGCTGGTGATGGATTGGAAAATCTAAATTTTCCAGCGGAATTGCGAATTGTTCCCAGCGTGCCTGGGCGAGCAACTTGGTGAAGTCATCGCCTCGAATGTTGATCAGGCTGTCGCCGCTGCCGCTTTCAAAATAGATTTCACCCTGGTCAGCTAGGCTGGTATCAACGAGAGCCGAAATATTAAAAATTGCGGGCAAGGGCGGGCGGGAACTCCCTTTGCAGCCGTGAGCCTGGAAAAAATGGAGCGCTTCGGGGCTGTGTAGCGGCTCCAGTTCGGATTCCCGCAACTGACAGAGGATCGAGAAGTCCAGGATATGGCTGTACGGCAGGATAGCCATCAGCAGCCCGTTCCCATCTTTCAGCAAAACGGTTCGGACAATTCGGCGAGCCGGTATGTCAAGCCTATCTCGAAGTTGGCCGAGTGTTTCGCCAGCTCGGTAGGAAATGAGCCGATAAGAAAGTTGCTGTCGGTCTAGGAAAATCCGAACGCAATCGGGAAGATCCATACAATACCTTTGGTCGCAAGATGGCGAGTGACCTAACCATCATATCTTGTTATTTTTCTGACCAGCCGATCCATGATGGTGAGTCAACTGGTTTTTTTACTGTGCTTGGATGCTTCACCGCTCGGGCGTCGAAATAAGAAAATCATCTTGAGATGCTGGGAAGTCTTATTTCGTTTTCACCATGCTCGCGATGTGGCAAGTGGTTGGGTCGAATGGGGCGGATCAACGGGTTTGGAGGACCGGGCCGGCTTGACACCACTGGCAGTAGCGGCTGTTGGCGTAGTGGCGTGACGTATGGGGGTAGCTGAATTGGCGCCGCTGATAGCGGGCGGCGTCGTAAGGTGACGTATGGGGGCAGTTGGTTTGGAATTGTTGCTGACAGTGGCGGTGGCGGTGGTGTTTTTGCTGGGCGCAGCCGGTTTGGCTAGCTTGGAATTATCACTCGCGACGGTCGAAGCATTTTTGCTGGGCGCGGCGGGTTTGGAGCGATGGTCGGTGGCGACGGTCGGTGGCGCAGTGTTTTTCTTTGGGGCAGTCGGCTTACGAAGTAAATTGGCGGCTGGTTGCGGGCGAGCAGGCGGTTTCGGGGGAATCCCTTGTGGTTTGTGTTCTTCTCGCCGGATGTCGATTTGCCGCTTAGGCAGCTCGGTATAAAAATCGTATTTAGGTTTGACGGGCGCCAGCGGCGCCACGGTTTGGGGTACGGGTTTGGGTGTCGCCACGGTAGCCGGTGCGCTGGGCGGTTGCGTGAGCGCGGTGGCGGCGGGAACCGACGGTTGTTGATCACCCTTCCGGATGTAGGCCAGCAGGCCACCAAACAGTCCGATCAGGATCAGCGTGACCACTAGCAAACCGTGCCGGCGTACAGCCTGACGACGGCGTTGCCACGCTGAGGCGGGCTTGTAATCGCGTCGGATGCTCACATGACCTCCGGGGCCGAGACGCCCAATAAGACAAGGCCATTCTTGATCACTTGCCGAGTGGCCAAACTCAGATTGAGCCGGGCGTCGCGTAGAGCGTCATCCGGCACTAGAACCCGGTGTTCATTGTAATAAGCGTGAAAGGCATTAGCCAGCTCCCGCAGATAATGGGCCAACTGGTGGGGTTCGTGGTTGAGGGCAGCTGCCTCGACCACCTCCAGATAACGGGATAACGCGACCAACAGGATTTCCTCGTGAGGTTCAGTCAGCAGCGCCAAGTGGGCCAAACCGTGCGCTTCGTCGCGAGACAGCCCTTTTCCGCGTGCCTGCCGCAGCACGCTGCACACCCGGGCGTGCGCATACTGCACATAGTATACGGGATTATCCTTGGATTGTGATTTGGCCAGATCGAGATCGAAGTCCAGGTGTTGTTCGCTTTTGCGCATCACGTAAAAGAAGCGGGCGGCATCGTTACCGACCTCCTGGCGCAACTCGCGCAGAGTCACGAACTCACCGGAACGGGTGGACATTGGGGCCCGCTCGCCGTTTCGATAGAGGATGGCGAACTGCACCAACAGAACGGCCAGCCGATCGGGGTTTTCACCCATCGCTTGTAGGGCGGCCTTGATCCGGGGAATGTAACCGTGATGGTCGGCGCCCCACACATCGATGACTAGATCGAAACCGCGTTCGAATTTTTCCAGATGGTATGCGATGTCTGAGGCGAAATAGGTGGTTTGGCCGTTTTCTCGCCGCACCACCCGATCCTTTTCGTCACCGAAGGCGCTGGACCGAAACCATGATGCGCCGTCCTGTTCGTAAACATAACCAGCAGCACGCAGTCGGTCGATCACCTTTTCGACCGCGCCATTCGTAGCCAGAGCGCGTTCTGAATACCACTCTTCGTACACCACGCCGAATTCTCGCAAGTCGTCGCGAATGTCATCGAGGATAGTCTTCAGGCCCAATTCGAAGATGAATCGATAGCGACGTTCCCCTAAAAGCGTCTGGGCGCGTTCCACCAGGGCGTCGATATACGCTTCCCGATCACCTTGAGCCATTGAGGTGCCGGTTTCGTCGCCGATTTCGTCCCGAGGTAAACCCTGAAACACTCGCGCCGTGGGGAGCACGTAAGCACCCCCGTGTTCGGCGTAGATCCGGGCGGCGATAGCACGCACGTAATCGCCCCGGTAGCCGTTGCTGGGAAATTGGAGCCGCTCGCCGCAGTGTTCGAGATAGCGCAGCCAGATGCTGACGGCGAGGATGTTCATCTGCCGTCCGGCATCGTTGACGTAATATTCCCGATGTACCTGGTAGCCGACCGCGCCCAGGAGGTTGGCGACAGTAGCGCCAAAGGCGGCGCCGCGACCGTGGCCGACGTGCAAGGGACCCGTTGGGTTAGCGGAGACGAACTCCACCTGCACTCGCCGGCCAGCGCCGAGTTGGCTACGGCCGAAAGCGTCTCCACGCTCAAGAATTTCCCGAACCACCGTGTGGTAAGCAGCCGGCGCCAGGAAGAAATTGATGAAGCCGGGACCAGCGATCTCCACTTTGGCGAGGTGGTCGGATGAAGGCAGGGCGGCGACGATATGCTCGGCGAGCTCGCGGGGTTTGCGGCGAGCCGTTTTCGCCAAGGTCAGCGCGATCGCGCTGGCGAAATCGCCGTGAGTTCGGTCACGGGTGCGCTCCAGCGGGATATCGGTCGGCATGGTATCGGACAGCAGGCCGCTTTCAAGGAGGGATTGGAGAGCGTGGGCGATGAGGTTTTGCAGGTGCGTTTTCAAGGAAAAACCTTCAGGATGGGGCTTCCGATCAGCTGATCATGCCGAGCTTGAAGTGATAAGCGATAAATTTTTTGAATTCGTTGACGATCTTGAACGAGTCGCGCAACAGTTCGCGTTCCAACTTGTTGAGTGCTTTTGGATTCAAATAGTTGTCCTGCGGTAGTCCGCGCTCGGTCTTTTGCAGCCCGGCCTTGGTCCGCAACGTGGACATGAACGTGAATGCTTCGATCAATTCGGTCCCGAAAGATGACTGGAACAAGTTACGCTGGCTTAGGGCGGCAATTCGCTCGATGGTGTTGGTTTGCGGCAGGCGGTACTCCAAAGCCAAGCTGCGAACGCCGTGGACGATGGGGAAGATACCACCCTTTTTAATATCCAATTCATCGCGATTTTTCTCAAGCACGAAATTGGTGAAAAACCCCAATGGTGTTTCGAACGCGACCGTTGCTTTGGCGAATTGACCGTAGAAAGAGCGGTGGTCACCGAGCAGGCGATACATCCGGTCTTTGACGTGCCGGAGCAGATTCTCGTCTCCGGCCACCGCCTTGGCGTCGCAGAAGATGGCGAACTGCAAGAAAGAGTCGGAAGTAGGGTGGACGATCCATTGAAACAATGACTCCTTGAATGTCGTAACCGATTTGGTCCAGTACGGGTTCACGACCATGATGTTGCCGGGACAGCGAGGATAGCCGAAATCGATCAAACTTTCGGTAAATTCCGCAGTGATTCGATCCAGTTCGGGATGGGAAAAACCATCACGCAAGATTAGGGCATTGTCTTGATCGGTTTTGAGTATCTGTTCCTCGCGTCCTTCGCTGCCGAGTACCAACAGGCAGGAGTTATCCACCACTTCCGACGGAACCAGCAGCTCGAACAGTTTTTGCAGCACCTTTTTGTTCAGTTCAGAAACCAACTGCATGATGTAACAGATCTTGATCCCTTTGCCGTGCAGGTCGCGGATGACGTTGACCAAATCGCGGCTAGCCCATTTCAGCTCTTCCTTGGAATGGGCACGCTCAATTTGTAAAGCGATCAGGTGTGAGTGGTTGGAAAGGTAACTCAGCAAGTCGATCTGTTCGAGGATGCCGTGGATGGTGGTCCCTTCCCGGATCACCAGCCGGTTGATGTTGTAGCGAGTCATCCGTAGCAGAGCGTTGAACAGGAAATCGTCCGGTTCCATCGCGATCAGCTCATACGTGGCGAGCGCGCCCACTGATGTGTCCAGCGACTGTCGCTGGATGACGGCGGCCTCTCGCAGATCGGTGGCGGTCACGATACCGATTTCGTCGCCGTGGCGGACCAAGACCGAGTTGGTCTTATGCGCTTTCATTGCCACGGCGGTCTCGTGAATGCTGTTGTCAGCGGTAACGTAGGTCGGTGGGTGGATGTAGACATCCCGGATTTTGGCGACCGTGAAGGCAGAGAGTTCCTGCGCATTTTCGGCGATGGGCCGCGCTGCTAAGCGTTGCGAGATTTTGCGATCGTAAAACTGGGCAAACTCCGGATTATCGTGGGCAGTTTGCAGGAAAATCTCCCGAGGCAAGCGGAAGCAGCGGGCCGGTTCGGCAACCACGAAGCTGTGCTTACTAGTGCCTTCCAGCAGCGCTTGCGCGTCGAGGGTGTCTTCGGCCGCGTAAAATGACGTCACATGCATCAGCGAACGCTCGCCTTGACGGGCAGCTTCGGGATCACTCCCGGAAGGGTCGAGCGGAACCGGCACGTCGCCATCGATTTCCCAGATCGAGCCGTCGATGACCATAAAAAGATAGGCGGGTCGTTCGCCGGCTTTCAGCAGCACCTCGCCGGCCCGGTAGTGACCGACCGTCATGTGCCTCGCAAGTCGTTCCAGTTCAGTATCGGGCAACTGGCTGAATGGGGACAGATGCGCGAGAAAGGTCTTTTGGTCCAGGTAGTCGGAGGCGGCCACGGCTGTTCCATCCGGTTGCGTCCAAAGAAAACCCCCTTGCGGCGTAACCGAAGGGGGGCTTAGTTTAGCAAATTCGAAACCGGCGGGAGGAACGCCATGGGGATCACCTCCCGCTGGGTCAGGGCCGGTCAGTGGCTAGCCGCACCTTCGGCGCCAATACCCGTCTGGCAGCGTACGTCCTGCGCCTCGAAGGCTTGGTGTTCCTTCTTGGCGCGCTCGCTGCCATCCAGCATCGAGCCGATCCAAATGCCCAGGAAGGCGATCGTCATTGAAATAAACGCTGGGTACTTGTATGGGAAGATCGGATCGCCAAGTTTCAGGATTTCCGTCCATACCGTCGGACCGATGACCACCAGCACGGTAGCGGTAATCAGGCCCAGCCAGCCGCCGATCAGCGCGCCACGAGTGGTCATCTTCCCGTAGTAGATCGACATCAGCAGGATCGGGAAGTTAGCACTGGCTGCCACCGAGAAGGTCAGGGCCACCAGGTAGGCGATGTTTTGCTTCTCAAAGGCAATACCGAGCAGGATGGCGATGATACCCAGTACGATAGTGGCCATCTTCGACACTCGCACTTCCTGTTGTTCGTTGACGTTGCCGTGAGCGAACACATTGGCATATAAGTCGTGCGAAATAGCAGAGGCGCCCGCCAGGGTCAGGCCGGAAACCACTGCCAGGATCGTCGCGAAGGCGACCGCAGAGATGAAGCCAAGCAGAAGGTTACCGCCCACCGCCGCCGACAAGTTGACCGCCGCCATGTTCTGACCGCCCTTGATGCCGCCGACCGCGGAGGGATCGGCAAACTCGGGGTGACCGGTCAGCAAGACGATGGCACCAAAGCCCATCAAGAAGGTCAAGATATAGAAATAGCCGATCCAGCCGGTCGCGAAAAAAACGGACTTGCGGGCCTCGATGGCGTTACCGACCGTGAAGAACCGCATCAGGATATGCGGCAGGCCGGCGGTGCCGAACATCAGGGCCAATCCCAGCGAAATCGCTTCGATCGGATCGCTCACCAAGGTGCCCGGCCCCATGATCGCGTTTTTCTTGGGATGAATTTCGACCGCTTTCTGGAACATCCGCTCGGGGCTCATGGTGCCGTCCGACGCAAGGTACAGCGCGCCGAACGCGATGATGGTCGCGCCGGTTAGCAGTAGGCAAGCTTTGATGATTTGAACCCAGGTGGTGGCCAGCATGCCGCCGAAGGTGACGTACATGATGATCAAGATACCGACGATGATGACCGCATAGGTGTAATCCAGACCGAACAGCACCTGAATGAGCTTACCGGCGCCGACCATCTGGCCGATCAGATACAGGATCACCACGATCAGCGCGGCGGTGGCCGCCAAGGTGCGCATCGGCACTCGCTCGAAGCGATAGGAGACCACGTCGGCGTAGGTGTACTTACCCAGGTTGCGGAGCTGTTCGGCAATCAGGAACATGATGATCGGCCAGCCGACTAGCCAGCCGACCGAAAAGATCAGGCCGTCGTAGCCGTTCAGAAACACCAGGCCGGAAATGCCCAGGAACGAGGCAGCGGACATGTAGTCGCCAGCGATCGCTAGACCATTTTGGAAGCCGGTAATACCGCCGCCGGCGGCGTAGAAGTCCTTGGCGGTCTTGGTGCGCTGCGCTGCCCAGTACGTGATGAACAGAGTGAAGGCAACGAATACCAGGAACATGATGATGGCAGGAACATTAAGCGCCTGCTTCTTGACTTCCCCGACATCGGCACCTGCTGCGAGGGCGCTGCCCGCGACAAGCATCAGGAGGAATGTGGGGAATAGGTGCTTCAGGAAATTCATAGCACTTCCTCCTTGATCTCGCGGGTGAGCTTGTCGAAGACAGCGTTGGCTCGACGAATGTAGATACCCGTTAAGGCAAATGCCGAGATGATTACCGCCAAGCCGATCGGGATGCCGATGGTCATGGTGGAGTTTTGGCCTAGAGGAGTGGCCATCAGTGATTTGTTGAAAGCAATGGTCAGGATGAAGGCGTAATAAATCACCAACATCAAAACGGACATGATCCAGGCGAACTTGGATCGGCTGGAGACCAGCTCATGGTATTTCGGGTTGCTTTTTACTTTGTGGACCAGGTCTTGTTGCATCGTTGTTTCCCAGGAACAAGAGTGGATGGTGCCGTGAGCGCGAAAGAGTCAGGCTCTCGGTTTAGCGGCCACAGCCGGACGAGCCGGCATCACGGGTTATTTGCCCGAATTGGCTAATCCCGTCACTTCTCTAACAAGTGTGCTTGGCTGAGGTGCTAAAGAGTACAAGCACAAAAAAATTCTAGTAGCGTTCCGGACCAAGTAAAGGTTTTGGTTTGGTTATTTGCAATTATCTGGGATTTACTTCCAACGAGCAGCGAAAGCATCCATATTCCTATCGATGTAGGCCGATTCACGAGTCGATTCGGGTGATGTCAAGCGCATAAGACAGAGAGGGCGAACATTCAGTAAAGCTCCATCGGGTCGATGTCCAGTGACCAGCGCGCGTTGCGATTGCTGTTTTGAGCGTGCAAGCGTGGCATCCAAAGATCGAGGAAGCGATGAAGGGCTTGCCGTTGCTCGGCTTGCAACAGCAGTTGCGCCCGATAGCGACCCGCACGACGTTCCATCGGCGCCGGTGCTGGTCCTAGTAACTCCACGCCATCGGCGATGGGCTCGGCCAATGCCAGTCCGACCCGGAGGAAGGCGGTGGTTTTTTCCGCTGTGGCCGCTTCCGCCCGCAGCAATGCCTGATGCGCGAAGGGAGGCAACAGCGCGGCCTGTCGTTCCGCCAGAGCCGCCGCCGCGAAGGCCGGATAACCTTGGGCGACCAGGATCCGCAGTAATGGGTGGTCGGGATGGTGAGTCTGGATGAGGACGGTACCGGGCTTGTCGGCGCGACCCGCCCGGCCTGCGACCTGGAGGATTAACTGGGCCATCCGTTCGCTGGCCCGAAAGTCAATACCGTACAGTCCCTGATCGGCGTCCACGATACCGACCAGCGTCACATCGGGAAAGTGATGGCCTTTGGCCAACATCTGGGTGCCGATCAATAGGCGGCGTCCACCCGCTTGGATGTCTGCCAGCAGAGCTTCCAGGCTGCCGCGTCGACGGGTACTGTCGCGATCAATACGGGTGATGCCGACATCCGGTAACTCGCGTCGCAGGGCCACTTCCAGGCGTTCGGTGCCGTGACCGAGCGCGCGTAAATCGACGCTACCGCAGATTGGGCAAACCGCATCAACGGGTCGATTGTCGCCGCAATGGTGGCAGATCAGCCGATGCTGGCGCAGGTGCAGCGTCATGCGGGCGTCGCAATGTCGGCACTGACTTAACCATCCGCATTCGTGGCAGAACAGTGTCGGTGCGAAGCCGCGCCGATTGAGGAACAAGAGCACCTGCTCGTCACGCGCGAGGTGAAGTCGGACCCGTTCCAACAGCGGCCGTGACAGCCCATCGGTCAGCGGTTGACGGCGCATGTCGAGGATTTCTATCGGTGGTTCCCCGCTGCTCCCCACCCGTTCCGGCAAGCTCAGCAGGCGATAACGACCACGCTGAACATTATGACGGCTTTCCAGCGCGGGTGTGGCCGAGCCCAGCACGACGGGAATGCCCAGCTGTTGGCCCCGAATCACCGCCAGATCGCGGGCGTGGTAGCGAAAACCCTCCTGCTGTTTGTAGGAGGTATCGTGCTCTTCATCGACGATGATCAGGCCAGGCTTTGGCAGCGGTGCGAACACCGCCGACCGGGTACCGATCACCACTTGGGCGGTTCCGTCGCGCGCCAGCAGCCAAGCATTCAATCGTTCCCGATCGCCGAGGCCGGAATGCAATACCGCCAATGGCCCCGGTAGCCGCCGCGCGAAACGAGCTAGCAATTGCGGGGTGAGGCCGATTTCCGGCACCAGTATCAGCGCCTGTCGACCACGGGCCAGGACCGCTTCGATCAGGCGCAGGTAGACCTCGGTTTTGCCGCTACCGGTGACCCCTTCCAGCAAGAAGACCTGAAAGCGAGCCTGTTCCACCGCGACCGCCGCGACTGCTGCAATCGCCGTCGCCTGAGCCTCGTTCAAGATCAGCGGCAGCCGATCGGTCGGAGGCAGGTCTGATATGGCGTTCCCGGTTTCCGTTTCCGCTGTCGCGACCGGCTCGACCCAACCTTTCTCGCGCAGGATGCGCAGGGAGGAAGATGCACTGCGTATCACGGCGCGCAACGTCTCGAGGGTGGCACCGTTGGGGTGGTGGGCCAAATGGTCGAGCAGCGACCGTTGGGCAGGAGCACGGCCTAGAGCGGCGGTGGCGAGCGCTTCGCGACCGGCGGCAGTGATCTGCCATCGGAGCAGCGAGGCCGGCCGCTCGGCCGGTTCGCCCCGCCGCAGCAGAACGGGTACGGCAGCCGCGAACACTTCGCCGGGCGGGTGGTGATAGTAGTGCCGAGCCCATTGTAGCAATGCCATCAGATCGGCGGACAAAACCGGTTCGGTATCGAGGATCGCATGCGCCGGTCTTAGGGCGCCAGGATCCAACTCGGTGCAGTCGCCAATTTCGACGAGAAAGCCGACCGCTTGCCGTCGGCCGAATGGAACTCGGACCCGTACGCCAGGCCGTAGGATTGTCGGGTTGCAATCCGGCGGGGGCAGGTAATCGAAGATCCGGTGCAGGGGGGATGGAACGGCAATACGCAGAATCGGATCGGGCACAGTGGCGAGTCCGTCAGGCACCGAGGGAGCCGGCGCGTGACCTTTCCGGGATGAATCGTATAGGTACTGCTGACATGCCTATCGTCCGATAGACGGACGATAAGGCTCTGAAGCTGTTCAGCCCCCGGCCCGAAAGGCGCCTAGCGTTCCGCCCTGGCCGTATACGAACACGGTGTTGCCCGCCACGACGGGCGGCGCGATGATGGTTTTGCCGGCGGCGCGAATCCGGCCGACGATGCGGCCATCGCTCTTGTTCAGCCAATGCAAGTAGCCTTCGAAATCGCCAACGACCACGTAATCGTTGCTGGCAGCGGGCGCCGTCAAGCGTCGGCCAGTCAGTTCAGCCTGTTTCCACAACGTGTTACCGTCGCGCCGGTCTAAGGCCAGCACCGCGTCGGTATCGTCGCTGACGTAAACCTGTTGCGCATCCACATCGAGTCCGGCATAGCTGGAAAGAGCACGATTCCAGACCAGATTACCACTGCGCATGTCGATGGCGGCAACGTTGCCGCGGTACGCCACCAGATAGAGCGTGTCACCGAACGTCTTGGGTTCGGAATCGATATCGATCAACCGCTCGATTTCGGTGCGGCCGCGCGGTGGAGCGATGGTTTTTTCCGTCAGCGGTAGTCCTCTGTCCAGAGAGAGCACCAGCAGCTTGCCGGTCTCCAAGCCAGCGATTACCAAGTTTTGAATGATGATCGGCGAGGAGTTGCCACGCAGAATGAGCGCGGGCAAGGCGTGGGCGTAAACCCAGCGCCGTTCTCCAGAGCGGGCATCCAGCCCCGTGAATTTGCCGTCGCCGGTACGAACTACCACGATGCCCCTGACACCACGCGGCGGCGCCAGTACTTCGCTGGATACCGTGGCCCGCCAAGCTTCATGGCCGTCCGTTTGCTGCAGAGCCACAACTTCACCCTTGTCGGTGCCGACCAGCACCAGCCCGTTGTCGCTCAGACCGACGCCCCCCGAAATCGGTAGCGCGGTATCCGTTTCCCACACGCGCTGGCCGCTGAGGGCATCAAGTGCCACGACGGTGCCATCATGGCTAGCGGCATAAAGTCGCCCGTCCGCCAATGCCGGTATCAAGCGGATGAACTGATTTTCGGCACCGGATCCCACCTTGGTTTCCCAGAGCTGCTGAACGCCGATTGGGGCAGCGACGGATTTGAGTTCGGCTGGCTGAAGCGAGTTGTCGGAACCGCCAAACCAACCACCGAGCCAGCTACAGCCGGCGCTCAAAGCGAACAGTAGAAGCAGGAGTGCGCGACGAATCATGGTTATTGACCTGGGGTAGGAGCAGGCGCGGCTGGGGCTGGAGTAGTTCCGGCATCGGTGGTCGGAGGTACCGCTGACTCAGCCTGGGGTGAGCCAGGCGCTGGAGTGGCTGGTGCGGTGGGTTCGGCCGGCGGTGCGGATTCTGGCTTGGCAGGTTCGGGTGTGGCGCCGGTCGGCGGTGCAGTCGGCGGTGCAGGAGCTGCTGACTCAGCTTGTGGCGAGCCAGGTGCTGGAGTGGTCGGTGCGGCGGGTTCGGCCGGCGGTACGGGTGCTGCTGACTCAACTTGTGGCGAGCCAGGTGCTGGAGTGGCCGGTGCGGTGGGTTCGGCCGGCGGTGTAGATTCTGGCTTGGCAGGTTCGGGTGTGGCACTGGCCGGCGGCGCGGTCGGTGCTGGAGCGACCGATTCGGTGGTCGGCGGTACCAGGTTGTCGAGCTTGATTTGTAGCATCGTACTGCCGCCACCCGCCGCCAGCGCAGCGGCGTAAGCGGTTCGAGCCTTGGCAGGATCGTTGCTGGCCAGTGCCAGATCGCCGCGCAGTTCCTCGCGTTCAGCGACCAGGCTGGTCGCTGCTATTCGATTCAATTGCTGTTCGGCGTCGCCCGGTCGGCCAGTTGCAAACAGCATCCGCGCCAAGCGCAACCGGGCAATGTCCTTAAGTTCGTCGAGCTTAGCGTTTTCGACAATCCATTCCAGCCGCTGGATCGCGGCAGCGGTATCGCCACTGTCCGATGCCATCTTGGCCAATCGCAGCGCTGCCAGCGCGGCGTAGGTGGATTGCGGAAAGTCGGTTAGCAGAGCTTGCCCGCGTTGCCGGGCTTGATCGGCATCGGGTTTTTCCGCAGCTGCGACAAAGGTGTCATAGGCTTGGGAGGCTTGTTCCGCCTTGGTGTTGCGGTAGGAGCCCCAGTATTGCCAACCGAAAATCGCGACCACGCCGAGCGCGATACCGACAATGATGCTGGTGCCGTTTTCCTGCCACCACTTTTTTAGATCCTCGACGCGTTCGTCGTCGGTGTACTGTTCCATCGACTGGTTTCCTCGGGTGTTCCGCTCGGTTGGTTAGAAGAATTCTTCTGGTATCGCCGTACGCAGGTATTCGGCGACCTGGTTCCCCGGCAGGGTGAGTTGCTCGCCCTCGGCCGCGCGCAGCGGTTTGATGGCGACGGTCCCAGTAGCCGCCTCGTTTTCGCCCAGCACGAGCGCGAAGCGGGCGCCACTCTGGTCGGCCCGGCGAAACTGCGCCTTAAAGCCGCCACCGCCGCAGTTCATCCGCAGCCGCAGCATCGGTAGGCTGTCGCGCAAGCGTTCGGCTAGGGCCAGTCCCTGGCGCTGAGGAGCGTCACCTACTGTGATGAGATAGATATGTGGCGCCGGTTCGGTGGTCGGCCGACCGACGGCGAGCATGGCCGCTAGTCGCTCCAGGCCCAACGCAAAACCGACGCCGGGCACCGTCTGATTACCCAACTGTTCGATTAGTCCATCATAGCGACCGCCGGCACAGATCGTACCTTGCGCGCCCAAGGTTTCGGTGACCCACTCGAACACGGTTTTACAATAATAATCCAGGCCGCGTACCAGCCGGGGATTGATTTCGTAGGGAATTCCGGCGGCGTCCAGCAGCGCCTTCAGCTCTTCAAAATGAGCTTGAGATTCGGAATCAAGATGGTCGAGCAAGGAGGGTGCTTCCGCGATCACTGCCCGCATGTCCGGATTCTTGCTGTCCAGGATCCGCAACGGATTGGTATCCAGCCGGCGCCGGCTGTCTTCGTCCAGCTCGGCTCGGCGTGCGGTAAAGTAGGTCACCAGCCGTTCCCGATAAGCCACTCGGGCCACGCTGGAACCGAGCGAGTTGATTTGCAGCGTGACCTCGCCGATGCCGAGGCGTCGCCACAGCCGGGCCGACAGGCAGATCAGCTCGGCGTCGATGTCCGGGCCGGCCATGCCGTAAGCCTCGGCGCCGACTTGATGGAACTGGCGATAGCGGCCTTTCTGCGGTTTCTCGTAGCGAAACATCGGTCCGGCATACCACAGTCGCTGGGTCTGGTTATGCAACAAGCCGTGTTCGATACAAGCTCGCACGCAGCCAGCGGTTCCTTCCGGGCGCAAGGTCAGGCTGTCGCCGTTGCGGTCGGCAAACGTGTACATTTCCTTTTCGACGATATCGGTGACTTCGCCGATGGAACGGGCGAACAATTCGGTTTTTTCGACCAGCGGCAGACGAATTTCGTGATAGCCATAGGTCGCCAGCACCTCGCGCAAGGTCATTTCGAGGTGCTGCCACAGTGCCGATTCGCCCGGCAGGATGTCGTTCATGCCGCGAACGGCTTGAAACTGTTTGGCCATGAATAGGTTCCAGATTGGTGAGCGGCGTTACCGTCCTGGGTGCGTCAGCAGCGCTTGGGGTTAGGGTTGACCGCGATCCAAGGTAAAGCGGCTGACCGTACCGCGTCGAGGCACGTAGAAATCCGTATCGACCAGGCGGTTGTCCAGAATGATTCGGGCGGCAGGGGCATTGCCAAGCGTTACTTTGAAGGGAGCGGCTCCCGAGATATTGTGGGTGCTGTTGGCTTTCATCAGCCCGTTGGCCAGCACGTTGCCTTGCGCGTCCTTTACTTCCACCCAGCAATCGTTGCTGAACTCCAACAGAAGCTTCGCCTCGGAGGGCGAATTGCCATCGCCGGCTTCCAAAGTCGAGCCGCTCGTCGATGGGCCGATAGTGGCCACGACTCCGGATGCCGCCGCCGGGGCAGTGGGCTCCGCAGGTGAAGCCGGCGAGGCAGGGATCGGCGGCGGGGACGGGTTCGTCTTGGTGGGGGTGGGCGGGATAGGATCGGTGTTGCTCGCGGGCGGCGATTCCTTGACCAGGGGGAGTGATGTCGGCGTCCCGGTCGCGGCTGTCGCGCTGGCCGGTTCCGATTGGAGAAATGGAAATTGAGTCTGGCTGTTGGCGGTGGTCGCCGGGCTGGCAGCCGATTCTCCGTTGCTCTGTCCGCTGTCGGACCATAGCGCGAGCAAGCGGCTTGGATCGAGGCTGTCGAGATTCTGGATGGCGGTCCAGGCGATGCCCACTAGCAACAGGAGGTAGAACACGCCACGCAGATCCCGGATCCGGGCTTGCCGTCGGAGCGGATGCACCACTTTTAGCGGTGGCGGTTCATCGCCAGCCCCCGACTGAAGCCGATATCGTTCCAGCACCGCCTGTTCGGGTAGATTCAGGAGACGGGCATAACGGCCGAGGTAACCGCGGACGAATACTGGCGGACCCAGCCGCTGGAAATCGTCGGTTTCCAGGGCTTGAATGATTGTGGGGTTGAGTCCGAGATGGCGGGCGACATCGCGCTGCTCGGCGTTGCAGCCGGTGCGGGATCGCGCGAGCCAAGCGCCCAGCGACTCGGTACCGGTTCCGACGGGTTCGGGCGTCGGATTGAAATCGGGAACGATCTCTTGAGATACGGTCATTTTGGTTTGTCGAGGCGTTGAGCTTCTTCGGAATTCGGAAACCGGGATGACAGCGCAACACGGTATTCCCGGCGCATTTGGGGATCACCGTCGGAAGAGGATTCGATGGTAAAGCCCAGCCACAGGCTTTGTGGCGTGGGGCGGGTCTGACTGTGGTAGCGTTGCAGAAAAGCACGTCCTTGCAGGGTCTTGCCCTGGATCTGGCTCAGTTCGGCCATTTCATACAGCGCGGTGGTGTTGTTGGAATTCTGGTCCAGCGCCTTGCGCAGCCAAGTTTCGGCCTGGGCGGGGTCGTTGCGCTTGTGTGCGCAAACTCCTAGCCCCGCGTAGGCATCGGCGGCGGCGGTGCCGGCGTTGGCCGGATCGGCCGCGATCTTCTGAAATTCGCTTTCGCCTTCGGCGATTCGAGTCGGTTCGCGAGCACAGAGGAGCCGGGCGTAATTCAGCTTCGCCAGCGTGTAGTCGGGTTTCAGCTCGATCGCCCGTTTGAAGTGGGTTTCGGCGGGACCGTATTCGCGGAGTTCGTCGTAGAGAACGCCGAGAGCGTTGTGGGCTTCCGGATAGTCTTCGTTGTATTGCACCGCTTTGAGCAGTTTTTCCGTGGCTACGTCGAGATTGCCAGACTGCATGTAACCGATCCCCAACTTGAAATTGGCTTCAGCGACGTTTTCCTTGAATTCCTGATCCTTGACGTTGGCGCATCCGGCAAGTAGCGACAGCAGGACAAGGCAGGCCGGTTTCATCGGTGGCCGCATGGCGAAGTCTCCTTCAGACGGCGAGCCGCGCCCGGCGTTCAGACCGGCGACCCCGGGCTTGGACCTGCCCAGCCAGTTGTCCGCAAGCGGCGGCGATGTCGTCGCCCCGGGTCTTGCGGGTGATGGCAGTCAAGCCGTGTGCCATCAGCACCGCCTGAAATCGGGCGATGGCAGCCGGTCCCGAACGGCGGTAACGCGTACCCGGAAACGGGTTGAATGGAATCAGGTTAATCTTAGACGGAATATTTTGGAGGAGCCCCGCCAACGCGTGGGCGTGCTCCTCGGAATCGTTGACTCCTTCCAGCAGTACGTACTCCCAGGTGACGCGGCGGTGGGGTTTGTCGGCGATGTAGTGTCGACAAGCCGCCAGCAGTTCAGCGATGGGATACTTGCGATTCAGTGGCACCAGTTGGTCGCGCAACGCGTCGTCGGGCGCGTGCAGGGAGACCGCCAGGCTGATCTCGGATACTTCCCGCAGCCGGTATAACGCTGGAACCACGCCGGCGGTACTCAGTGTGACTCGGCGCTTGGAAATGCCAAAGCCGAGATCGTCCTGCATCAGATCCGTCGCCTTCACCACATTGTCGAAATTCAGCAACGGTTCGCCCATGCCCATCAGCACGATATTGGTGATAGTGCGATTGCCGTTGCGGACATCGCCCAGCGATCGACAGGCCCACCAGACTTGACCGATGATTTCGGCGACAGTCAGGTTTCGGTTGAAACCTTGTTGGGCGGTGGCGCAAAACGAGCAATCAAGCGGACAGCCGATTTGCGAGGACACGCACAAGGTACCGCGATCCGGTTCCGGGATGAACACCGTTTCAATACAGTTGCCGCTATCCAGCCGAATCAGCCACTTGTGGGAACCATCCCGAGACGCTTGATCGAGGATCACTTCCGGCAGGCGGATTTCGGCCCGTTCGGCCAGTTGCACCCGCAGCGCCTTGCTCAGGTTGGTCATCGCGGCGAAGTCAGTGACTCGCTCGTGGTAGATCCACTTCATGAGCTGAGTGACGCGAAACGGTTTTTCACCGAGCGCGGCAAAGAACGCCTCCAGATCGCGGCGATCCAGATCGAGCAGGTTGAGTTTGGTGGTGGTGGCCACAGGCACGGCGGCGGTCGCGTGGTGTTGGGGTCAGGTGTGTGGGCACAGGTCGAACTGACCGAAGAAGAACGCGATTTCGTGAGCGGCGGTTTCGGGTGCGTCGGAGCCATGCACCGCGTTTTTCGTCACGCTCTCGGCGAAATCGGCGCGAATGGTACCGGGAGCAGCCTTTTTGGGGTCGGTGGCACCCATGATTTCGCGATGCTTGACGATGGCATCCTCCCCTTCCAGCACCTGAACCATCACCGGGCCGGACGTCATGTAGTCGATGAGTTCTCCGTAAAACGGACGCTCGCGATGGATGGCGTAAAATACTTCCGCCTGTCCGCGGGTCAGGCGGACCATCTTGGCTGCGACAATTTGCAACCCTCCGTCCTCGAAGCGGCTGTAAACCTTGCCGATGATATTTCGAGCGACAGCGTCGGGCTTGATAATGGACAAAGTGCGTTCCAGGGCCATACGGGGCTCCTTGGGGGGAAGTCAGGTTTTGGGTTGTGGAATGGCGCGTGTCCGACGCGGGGGGTCGGAATCAGAATAGAGTTTAGCGATATCTGTTGAAAGTTTAGCGGTATTGCGGGGATGCCGACAATGCGCCAACGGGGTCCGAATTTCGATTTGAGTTTTAAAATGCTATGAAAAGCTATCAATTTTAGATAGTTGATCTCGGTTACGATCTTCAGGAGGTTGGCTACTATGCACCCTGAAGTTGGATTCCCCGTGAGTGAAGCCGGCATGGATCGGGACGAATCATCCGACAATTTTATTCAATTGGTATTCGAGGATGCCCTGCGCGCCCGCTTCGATAAGGCGCGGAATCAGATCGCGTACCTGGGAGTTGTCCACCACGGTTTCCAGTGCCAGCCAGTCCCGGTCGTAAAGGTGACTGACGGTGGGGGCGTGCAGGCTGGGCAGCAGGCAAACGACGCGATCCAATTGAGCCGCTGGCACATTCATTTTTAGCGCGACCTTGTTGCGAGCGGCCAGCGCGGCGTGGGCGAGCAGGGCAATCTGTTCGATCTTGGCCTTTTTCCACGGATCGGCCAGCGCTGCCCGATTGGCGATCAGTCGAGTGGTGGTGTGCAGCAAGTCGCAGACGATGCGCAGACCGTGCGCGCGGATGGTGCTACCCGTTTCGGTGATCTCCACCGCTGCGTCGACCAGCCCCTCGACCACCTTGGCCTCGGTGGCGCCCCAAGAAAATTCGACGGTGGCCTGAATGCCGCGTTCGGCTAGATAGCGTTTGGTGAAACCGACCAGCTCGGTGGCGATGCGCTTACCGGCCAGGTCTTCCAACGAGTGGATCGCCGAGTTGCCGTTGACGATCAAAACCCAGCGGGCCGGCTGATCCGAGCTTTTCGAGTAGCTCAACTCGGCGATTTCCACCACGTCGGCCTCCGTTTCCAGAATCCAGTCCAGCCCGGTCAGGCCGGCGTCCAGCGAGCCGTTGGCGACGTAGGGCGCCATTTCCTGCGAGCGTACCAGCGCGCAGCTGATTTCAGGATCGTTGATGGTGGGAAAGTAGTTGCGGCTGTGAGCACTGATGGTCCAACCGGCCTGGCCGAACAGCGCGATGGTGGAAGCTTCCAGACTGCCCTTGGGGATGCCGAGCTTGAGTTGCCGCATGGTCATATCCTGCCAGAATCGGGGTTGCCAAAAAGGGGCGCTAGTTTAACCGCGACGTGACGCCGAATAAACTTAGCGGATGAAAATCCATGTCGTTCACCCTTGGAATCTCAGCCCCGCCGAGGCCATGGCCGTGCAGCGGGAGCTGCGTCCGCAACTGGTTCTGGCCGACCGATTGGGGCCAGTACGGTGCGTGGCGGGTGTGGACGTCGGTTTCGAGGCAGGTGGCGCCGTAACTCGCGCGGCGGTGGCGGTGCTGGAGTATCCCGAGCTGAAATTGCTGGAATCTACCGTCGCCCGCCGTCCGACCGAATTCCCCTATGTGCCGGGCTTGTTGTCCTTTCGGGAGTTGCCGGCGGTGCTGGAAGCGCTCGCGCAATTGCGCGAACTGCCAGATTTGCTGTTGTGCGACGGGCAGGGCATTGCCCATCCACGTCGGCTAGGAATCGCCAGCCATCTCGGTCTGCTGGTCGACATTCCCAGCATCGGCGTGGCCAAGACGCGGCTTTACGGTAGCCATGACGAAGTCCCGAATCTGCGCGGGGCGTGGACACCGCTGCGGGCCGGTGAGGAGGTCATCGGTGCGGTGCTGCGGACCCGGCCCGGCGTCAAGCCGCTGTATGTTTCCACCGGCCACCGCGTGGGTTTGGCAACGGCGATTGAGTATGTGATGGGTTGCTGCACGCGCTATCGATTGCCGGAAACCACTCGATGGGCACACCGACTGGCGTCAGGCTAATCGTGATCAGGTGACACTCGATGAGTGCCGTTCCCACAGCCGGTCGGCGAGTCCGGCGATCAGATCGTACGATACCAGCCGTTGCCGCCAGCTTTCCGGAATGCCGGATTCGCCAAAATATGCCCCCGCGATCTGGCCGCAAACGGCCGCCGTGGTATCGGTGTCGTCACCTAGATTCACGGCTTTGAGAATGGCGTCCTGAAAATTGTCGGTACCCAGGAAGCACCACAATGCCGCTTCCAGCGATTCCACCACATAGCCGCTGCCGCGAATCTCTCTTTCCGGCTTGTCGCGATAGGTACCGTGAGCGATGGCCTCCAGTTTAGGCGAGAGAGTCCACTCGAAATCGGCCGGCGCGTGCGGGCTAAACAGAATGGCATCCTTGCTCTGGCCGGCTAGCGCCTTGTACAGCATCGCGCCGAACAACTGACTGGCTTGAATACATTCGACGGCGGCATGGGTGGTGCGCGAGCTGTCGCCGGATAGCTCGACCGTCAGTCGCCAGTCGGGATAGGCGAACAGGGGGGCGGGAGCCAGCCGCATGATGCAACCATTACCGGCGCTGTTGGGGTCGCTGGAACCGCTGTAGGGTTCGCCAGTTTGGTCGAACTGGTAAAGCGCCGCCTGCGTGGTGTTGCCGATATCGAAACAATAGCCGGTGCTGCTGAGATAGCCGTTCCGATACCAGCGCCAGTAGCGTTCCATCTGGTCGCACGGATCGAAGCGACCGGTTTCGACCAAGCTGCTGGCTAGACACAGCGCCATGCTGGTGTCGTCGGTCCATTGACCGGGCTGGAGCCGGAACATGCCGCCGCCGACCATGTCAGTGACGGGGGGGAAGCTACCGCGCGGTTGGAATTCGGCAGTGGTGCCGACGGCGTCGCCGCAGGCCAATCCTAGCAGGCAGCCGCGAAAGCGGTCGCGTTCGGTCGGCATAGAAAGCTGTTGTTCCATATCAAGTTTAGATGGTGGTGAGCCGGGGCTTGCCACCCAGGTAGAGTAGACGGTTTGCTTCGTCGAAAAAATCCGGTCGCGGCAGAATTTCATCGCTGGGAAAGCGGATGAACATCGCGGTAATCCGGCGGCCTTTGCCCAGCAGGACATCGTCGAAGGTCAGCATGCTCGTGTTACGGGACGAGTTTTTGTCCGCCTTAATGTTCATGTGGTCCAGCGTCATCGACACCCGGTCCAGTCGCAGATGTTTCTCGGGCTCGCGCAGAGTCACGACCACCTTGGCGAGATGGTCGTCGAGCGTGGCCGAATCGGCACGGATCCGACCCAGCTCGACTTCGATTTCGCGAAGCCTTTTGTCAATGCTAGCCGGCGTGCTCAAGTCAGCGGTGTGCGGGTCCAATAGCGGTTCCAAGGCCGTGTTCGCTCCTCGTAGCAGCTTGATTTTTCTTTGAAGCAGTTGGCGTTGCTGCTGTTCGAGCTGCTGTTTTTGAGTGCGGACCGCAACCAGGCGATCCAACGCCGTTTCGATCAGATAATCGAACGCCCGCTTTTTGACTTCCCGCCGGGTTTTGGTTTCGCTGCCGGCTGGAAAGGCGACGTGATGGTTGTGGAAGTTGACGGTAATCTGGGGCACGTCCCGCCGGATCATGTTGCCTTCCAGGGCGATGCCGAGAACGGTTTTCTCGATCCGCTCGGTTCGGAGCATAGCGTATAAATCGGTGGGTAGGCCACCGATCCGCTGGCGATAATGATGCAACTCATTGCCGAAACTCAAAATTTCCTGCAAATGACGGGTCGAGGTAAACAGTGCGCGCAACCGGGGATCGGTCATGAAGCTGTGGCTGCGAATTTCCACTGGTGGCGGCAGGGCGTCTACCAGTTCGGTCACGTATTCGATGGAGCGCTCAACAGCGGTCCACAACTTTTTTCGGTAATGGCGAACCATCCGCAACCGGGGATCGGTGCCGTCCACTACCCGCTCGATTGCAGCGCGGATCAAGGCGGGGTCGAATTTGCCCGCTGGGTCGGGTGTGGCCGAGAAAAGGGATTGCAGCAGACGCAGTACCATGGATCTTGACTCGTTCGCACGGCCGGCTTTCGTCCGGTCCGGTCCCCGGTTGGAGTGTTCGAGAAACGCGATTCGCGATGATCGCAGATTTTTCACCCTACGATTATGGTCGGGATTCGCGGCAACTCAATGCACTCATGCCTCCCAATCCCGTCGCAAAGGCGGGATTGGGAGCGGAAAGCGGTGCTGGAAAGGGGAACACGAGCGATGAGGATTGAAACCGCTTAACTCCGCGGCAGCGGCGACCACTGATAAAGCCAGGTTTCGCTGAGCGCTCCCGTGGTATCGCGCAGAAAACAGCGCAAATCGACCGGTTCGTTGCCGCTGGCGCTCAAATCGAAATGGCAGCGCCACAATTCCGATTCATGGAGTCGATGGGTGGCCACGTTTCGTATCTCTCCACGCGAGGCGGTGACCACTGCTTCCACCGGGGTATTTTCGGGCAACTGGGCCAATGATCCACCCTGGAAATCGAGTACGAACTTGCGTAGCGGTCCAACGATTTTCTCGCCGGGAACGCCCCCGCTGCCGATGCGGGTGGCCACTACCTCGGCAACAGTGGGCCGAATCGGCGGTTGCGCACCCCAGTATAGACGGTAATTGAAGGTTAGCTCCCGATCAGGCTGCGCGGGTTCCGCCGGATTCCAGAAGGCGACGATGTTGTCGAGCGTCTCGTCAGCGGTCGGCAATTCGATCAGTTGCACCGCACCCCGACCCCAGTTGCCGATCGGTTCCACCCACAGCGACGGCCGTTTGTTGTAGAATGCGCTATCATCTTGATAATATTCGAAGTTGCGGTCGCGCTGCAACAGGCCGAAGCCGCGTGGGTTGTCATCGGTGAAGGAGTTGACCCGGATATAGTGGGGATTGAGGATCGGCCGCCAAATCCACTCGTTGGTGCCGGTCCACAGGGCCAGTCCGTCGGAGTCGTGAATCTCTGGACGGTAATCGTCGGCGACGCGCCGGTCGTTCTCGCCACACTGATACATTGAGGTCATCGGTGCAATGCCCAGCCGCTCGATGGGACGGCGCGGGAAAAGATGACATTCAACCTCCATGACCGTGGTGTCGCCAGGTGTCACGGCGAAGCTGTAGGCGCCGGTAACGCTCGGGCTGTCGAGCAGCGCGTGCAGGATCAAGGTCGTCGCATCCACTGTCGGGCGTTCCAGCCAGAAGCTGCGGAAGGTCGGAAATTCTTCCGGGTGGTCCATCGCGGTGTCGATGGCCAAGCCACGGGCGGACAGACCGTATTGTTTGCTAGCGCCGACAGCGCGGAAGTAACTGGCGCCGAGGAAAGAGAACATATCTCGATCCCAGTCGGCGCGGCTGTTGATGCGGAACCCGGCAAAACCGAGATCGCCGATCTGTGCCGGGATGCGGTCCTTGACGCGAGGACCGTATTTGAACATTTCCGGGGAGAAGATGATCGGCCGTGCGCTGCCGTCGGCGACTTCGTAAATTTTGACCGGATGATGGAAGTACAAGCCCAGGTGGAAAAATCGCGCCTGGAACGGTAATTCCCTGCCGGCCCACAGCGAGTGGTCGATACGGAAATTGTTGAGGGCTTGATAATCGTCCCAAGTCATGGCGGCCAACCACGGCGGGCGGGTGTCGGTGAGGGGAATGTACGGCTCCCGGGCCAACTGTGCCGCTGTTTCCCGCAGCCAATCCTTGTTGAACGGCTGACCGTCAATTGCAGCGATTTCGCTGTTGGTGGATGCCGCGCGAACCGAAGAGGGCGACAGCATTCCGTAGACGGCCAATTGCAGCAACCGCGCCAGAAATTCCCGCCTGATCATGGTGTTCTTCGTAACCTGTGCTTGTTGTTGTGGAAGCTGGAATTATAGCGCTCTGATGACCGGTAGCTCTTGGCTTGAGGTGTCGGAGCGCCGTTCGGGCGAAGTCTCGCGCTACCGTGGCACGAGGCCATAAAGAGTGTTTTGGGGTGTTTCGATCCAGCTCCTTTCGGGGCTATCATCAAAAATATTCGCTCAATCTTTTATCAATTGGATCGAAGGAGTTATCGCATGGCCGGCACCAGTCTGTTAGCCCTGATCGATGATATCGCCACGGTGCTCGACGATGTGGCACTGATGACCAAGGTGGCCGCGAAGAAGACCGCCGGCGTTTTGGGTGACGACCTGGCGCTGAACGCGGAACAAGTTTCGGGGGTACGCGCGGAGCGAGAACTGCCGGTGGTGTGGGCAGTGGCCAAGGGTTCGATGAAAAACAAACTGATTCTGGTGCCGGCGGCGATTCTGATCACGGCGGTGGCACCGTGGGCGATTACCCCGCTCCTCATGGTGGGCGGTGCATTTTTGTGCTTTGAAGGTTTTGAAAAACTGGCGCACCAGTTTCAGGGCGACAAGGCCGATATTGAGGCGGAGCACGTTGCGGAAATTCACGCGCTCAGTAATTCCACCGTGGATTTGGCAGCGTTCGAGCAGGAAAAAATCCGGGGTGCCATCCGCACCGATTTCATTTTGTCTGCCGAAATCGTGGTGATCGCCCTGGGAACTGTGCAAGATGCGGCGTTCGCCATTCAAGTGATCGTGATCGCTGCTATCGCCGTTATCATGACAGTCGGCGTGTACGGCGTTGTGGCCGGTATCGTCAAGCTGGATGACGCGGGACTTCATCTCGTGAAAGGGAGTGCGACCCACAGCGATGCCTGGAGCGGTTTCAAGCGAGCTGTAGGTCAGGGCATCTTGCGGGTTGCGCCGTATTTGATGAAATCGCTGTCCGCTGTCGGCACGGCGGCCATGTTTTTAGTGGGCGGTGGCATTCTGGTGCATGGGTTGCCCCATTCGCACGAGGTTCTGCATCGCGCGGCAGCAGTGGTCGATTCTCTACCCGGCATCGGCGGGGTATTGGCTGCTTTCACACCCGCGCTTTTAAACGCGCTCGCAGGCATTGTCGCGGGTGGTTTAGTGTTGCTGGGGGTCAACAAGGCGACAACCGTTTTCGAGAAGTGGCGAAAAGCCGCCTGATTTCAGAGTTGTTCGACCAAGATCATCCTGGGTGGCGGGCCGTTTCGGCCGAAAGTACGGGGGTAGGTAGCCAAACCAGGTTAAGTGGACGGACCCGTGCTTCATGGCCCGGATTGGGTGGGGGCGTGATATACCCGGTTGCGGCCAGCCTGCTTGGCTTGATAGAGAGCTCGATCGGCGTTGCGGAGGAGGGAGTGGATATCGTGGTCGCCGTTGCAACCGCTGATACCAATACTGACGGTGGCGCGTAGATCTTTCCAGTCCGGCCCATAGTCGGTTGTCTCGATAGTCATGCGCAGCCGCTCGGCCAGGGCGAACGCGGCTTCAGGAATGGTCTGGGGCAGCAAAATCACAAATTCGTCGCCACCCAATCGGGCCACGATGTCGGTGTTTCGTAGCGACTGACGGCAAACCTCGACCACTCGTTTCAGGACCGAGTCTCCGGCGGCGTGCCCGTGACGGTCGTTGATCGCCTTGAACGCGTCCACGTCCAGCAGCAGCGCCGTGCAAGGTGTCTGGTAACGGGCGTTGCGAGCGAGTTCGCGTTCGGCAAAGTCGAACAGGGATCGCCGGTTGGCGGCGCCGGTCAGGCTGTCGGTCGTGGCCAGCTCTTCCATGCGCGAGGCGTATTCCCGCAGGCGGTCGTTGGCTTCCACCAAGCGCCGCGCCACGGTCAGCCGTGCTCGCAGCTCGCCGAATCGGGCCGGCTTGCTCAGGAAGTCGTGGGCGCCCTGGGAGAGCGCGTAAACCAAGTCGCTTTCGCCGGTTTTTGCCGTGAGAAGCAGGGTGTAGGTGAAGGGTCGATCCGGGTTTTCATGGAGCTTCTGGCAGATCGCAACACCGTCGAGTCCGGGCATGACCCAGTCGAGTACGGCAATCCGTGGCGGGTCGTTGGCGTTCAGCAGCAACCAAGCAGCATCGCCGTTGTCGGTTTCGATGACTTCGTAGCCCCATCGCGAGATTTGGTGGGCGAGCAGGGTACGCGGTACTCGTTCGTCTTCGGCGATGAGAGCTTTCAAACGGCGCTACCTTGAGGGTGATGATAGGGAGCATGGTTTCCTTGCTCCCCGCACGCGTTTCATGCGCTCCAATCGGTTTGTCGCAACGCCTGTTCAAGTCGATTGAGCGCCCTGTCCAATTCGATCAGTATAGCGCGACACGGTTCCAGGTGTTCGGATTGTGCAGCGGTTTCGATGTGCCTGGCCAGCTGACCGACCTCCATGCCACCGATGCTGAGAACAATCCCCGCCAGCGAATGAGCGATCGCTGTGGCCCTTTTCGCATCGCCGCTGCCGAGGGCTATCGTCAACTCCGTGAAGCGTTGCCGGGCATCCTCGACACACATGGTTACCAATTCGTCGACCGCCGCTTGGTCGCCGCCGGTGGCATTGGCGAGTAGGGAGGCATCTAGTATCGGCATTGCTGGCAAAAGGTTAGCCGTACTCGGCGTATCGGCCGAGGTGGGGACCGGCTTGATCGTGACGGGTGATAGAAATCGACCGAGCATCGCCGTCAGTGTCTGGCGCTTCACGGGTTTTGGAATGTAATCGTCCATACCGGCGGCCAGACAGCGTTCGCGGTCACCGCGCATGGCCAGCGCGGTCATGGCGATGATGGGAACGTGGGGGCCATCGCCCTCGCGCCGACGGATTTCCCGCGTCGCTTCGAAACCGTCCATTTCGGGCATGCTGATATCCATCAACACGAGATCGTAACGGCCGGAGATAACGCGGTCCACCGCTTCGCGACCGTTGGTGACCTCGTCCACTTGGCAGCCGAGTTGCTCCAGCAGGATGCACGCCATCCTACGGTTAATCGCATTATCCTCGACCAACAAGATGTTGGCGGTGGAGTAAGCGGTCGCGCTCGGCGGCGGTGGCAAGGTGTCGTCCAAAGTTACAGCTTGGTCAGCCGTGACGCGGGGCAAGGCCAGCGAAAAATGAAAGGTAGAACCGATTCCCGATTTGCTTTCCACTTCCAGTCGCCCATTCATCATTTCGATGAGATGACGGCTGATCGCCAATCCCAACCCAGTGCCGCCAAAGCGCCGCGTTACCGACTCGTCCGCTTGGGTGAACTGCTCGAAAATGTTGTCGAGAACCTCATCGGCAATGCCGATTCCAGTGTCGATCACGGCCACTCGCAACAGGGCATGATCGTCGGTCTGCTCCAGAGCCATCACGTCCAGCGTTATCGAACCGCGCTCGGTAAACTTGACTGCGTTGCCGACCAGATTGGTTAGCACTTGCCGGATCCGGACGGTGTCTCCACTGAAGAATTCCGGTGTGCCATCGGCGTAGTGCAGCGACAGGGCGAGCCGTTTGTCCGTTGCCTGGGATCGAAATAACTCCACGACTCGTTCGGTCACTCGACGCAAGTTGAAGGGCTTGGGTGCCAGCTCCAGCTTGCCGGCCTCGATTTTGGAATAATCCAGAATGTCATCGAGGATGATGAGCAAGGTATTGGCCGAACTGGCGATGGTAGCGAGATAGCTGTGTTGCCGTTCGTCGAGAGGGGTATCGGCCAGCAGATCGACCATACCGAGCGCGCTGCTCATCGGGGTACGGATTTCGTGCGACATATTGGCGAGAAACCGGCTCTTGGCGCGTGTAGCGGCCTCGGCCAGCTCCTTGGCTTCGAGCAGGTTTTCGTTGGCGAGGCGCAATTCGACGGTCCGCTCGGCAATGCGGTCCTCGAGATCGATGTTGAATTGCTCCACTCGCTGAGTTTTTTCCAGCAGTTCGATTTGCTGTTGTTGCAGTTCAGCGGTCATGGTGTTGAAAGTAGCGGTAATTTCGCCCAGCTCATCGCTAGAGTGGACCGCCGCCCGAATATCCAGGTTGCCCCTGGCGACCCGCGCCATGGTATCGCGCAGACCTTGCAGGCGATCCAGCAGCACGCGCTGGATGACCAGCAGCAGGATCAGGACGATGAGCGCGTCCAGTACGACGACTTGCAGGATGATATTGGCGATGGTGCGTTGCAGGCTCTCGTGCGTGAAGCGGCGGGTGAGAAAGACTTCGACCGAGCCGATCCCCTTGTGGTGGCTCTGCTCTGCGCTGGGACCAATGCCGGTTTTGAAAATATTTTGTTTCGCGGAAAGTTCGGGATCCTGAACGGGTGGTCGGTCGATCTGACGAACTTCTCCGTCCGGTTGCTTCCAAAGGCAAAGCCAAATCTGGCCTGCCGTAGTCGGGGTGTTGCTGTTATCGGATGGTTCCCTGACGCAAATGCCGGTAATCGCTCGTTCGGACATGCCGGCGAGCATGATGGAACGCGCACCGTCGCGATCCATATCCCATAGCGATACGCTGAGCGCGGCGGCCAAGATGTTGGCGTGGCGTTGCCCGTCCTGGAACAGCTGATCCTCCAGTTCGTGGGTTGCGATATTGACCTGATAGCCACCAAAGCCGATCAAGGTGCCTGTCGTCGTCAGGACAACGATCAGGATCAGCCGCCGTGCTAGGGTCCAATGATAGCGATGAAGCCCGTCAGTTTGCCGAGCAGCCACGCGAGATCAGCCACCGCTCGTGTTGATAAAGGAGGCTTCGGCGATTTTCCGCAACCAATACTGATGGATACGCTCGAAAGTGCCATCTTCGTGCATTCCATCGAGGGCGTCCTGCCACAACTGGACCAAGGCATCGGGCGTCTTCAGGGAGAAGGCGATATAGAGAGAGGTTTTGTGGACCGTGAGGACCGGTTTGATGTCATCGAGCTGGAAACCGGCTTGGCGAACGCACAGAGGAGCGTTGTAATCGTTCAGGACGCCAAGCCGTATCCGCCCGGCCATCAGGTTGCGGATAATACCCAGCGGATTGCCGTGACTGTAGAGATTGGTGAACCCCTGCTCGCGCAAGAATTGCTCGTCGGTATCATCCTTGTAGGTTCCGATGCTTTCGACGAGCTTTGCATCGTCTAGGGTGGCGACTTTGAAATTAGAATCCTGGCGGGCATACAGTAGGCTGGCGCTGGTTGCCAAGGGGCCAACCCATTTAAAGAGATTTTCGCGCTGCTTGCTACGGGCTGTCGAAAACAGCGCGACGTTAGGTTCTTCCAACGCTTTTTGATATCCCCTCGACCAAGGAACCTCTTGAATAGGTTTAACGGCGCCAACGCGGTGGGTGATCTCGTTGACTAAATCGACTGAAAGCCCTTTGATTTGGCCGGTTTCCAGATAGTTGAACGGCGGCAAATTTTCGGTATAAATGTTGATTGGCATTCGGCGGGCTTCCGCCCGCAGTCCATCCGAGGCTGGGGGCGTTGCCTTGGGTAGCCAGCGCTGGTAGATGCGGCCAAAAGTTCCATCGCGATTCATGTCGTCGAGGGTACTTTGCCAATCTCGCACGATTGTTGCCGGAGTGCCGCGCGAAAAAGCGATGTAGAGATAGTTAGTCTTGATTGTCAGCACCGGCTCAATTTCGTTTGGATCGAAGCCGATTTGCCGAATGACCTGATCAGCGGTGAGATTGGAGTCGAGCCAGAGATCGACGCGCCCTTCCAGAAGCTTCCGCGCGCAGCTCATCGGTTTTGGTGAACTGTCAAGATTGGTAAAGCCGCGCTCCTTGAGAAATTGCTCACGGGCATCATCGCGGTAGGTGGCGATGCTACCCACGTCTCGTGCCGCATCCAGTGTATCGAGAGTGATGGACGATCCCCGTTTTTTGTAGAACACATACTCCCAACGGGCTAAAGGCCCTACCCACTGAAAGAGTCGCTCCCGATCTTCCGTGCGAGTGGTGGAGAACAACACCGTATTGGGCATTTCCTGTATGTCCTTGTAACCGCGTGCCCAAGGCACCACCTCGATGGGGTCTGTGTTGCCTACCCGGCGCTGGATTTCGTGCACCACATCTACTGAGAGGCCGGTTAAGGCTCCTTGGTCCGTAAAGTTGAGCGGCGGAAGCTCCTCGGTGAGAAGGGTGAGTCTTTGCGCGATCACGGAAGGAACCGCCAAGCCATTGACGGTAGCTAAAGCCAATGCGAGTAGAGTCGCGCGAAACATCACTTCAAACCCATAAAACCAGGAGAAATTATGGTAGAAACTTACGCAAAAAACCCATCATTATGAATCTATTGTATTGCACATGATTCTTTTTTTGCTAGATGAATGTTGAGGTTTTAAAGCATGCTTCAGGAGCGCGTCACTGTCATAGCCTTTATCAGCAAGTGATCGGTGTGCAGACCCTCAATCAAAGTGGCCAACTGGTGTGCTATCTGCTGGGGTACCGTGTGTCATAATGGCTCCGAGCGGCAAACCCTGCGCCTCCGGCTCAATTTGCCTTAGTGGTGAGCCCCTTAAATTTAGTGCGGCTCATGCCCTGATGGTCACCCTTGGCACCTGCCGTAGGGGGATGCACTTTGCAATGAGATGCATCGATCATCCATCATTCCTAATCGGGTTCATCGATCAGAATCTCAAAAAGCTATTCCCGAATGCTCTATCTCGCCAGCGGATGGAGCGGCAATGAGTGTTGTTCCAGCGGCCCTACTCCGGCGGCAGATCGCGCCACAGCGTCCCGGCAAGCGCGACTTCAACAATACCTCTGTTTCATCCGACAGAGCGTGTCGCGATGGGCGAGCACTGCATCCTTCCTGCGAGCCGCCTTTTCTCAATCAGCTGCCGGTTGAAGCGACGGAGAGTATCACGCGCAATTTTTCTTTACCGAAGCCCAATTTCGGACTATTTTCGGCGCCATTTCGCCAGCCGCGCCAATCCCATGATCAATGCCTTCGAACTCCGAAACGGTCGCCTCCGCCAGATTCACATCGAGACCCGAGCCGATTTGGAGCGCACCAAACCGATCTGGATCGATTTCGACGCTCCGACCGACGAGGAGCGGTTGCTGGCCAAGGAACTGTTCAATTTGACTTTGCCGGACGAGGATGATTTCGGCGACATCGAAGCCAGTGCCCGCTGTTTTGAGGATGCGACCGGCTCTCTGCAAATTCGCTCCGATTTCCTGCTGGACAAGGCCGACGAGTCCCGCAACGTGCCGGTGGCCTTCGTGCTCAGACCGGACATTTTGTTCAGCCTGCACGAGGAGGATTTGCCGGTTTTTCGCTTGCTGCGCCTGCGCGCCCGGCACTTGCCTGGCTATCTTGAGGACTGCCGGGATGTACTGCTCGATCTGTATGCCACTGACGCGGAATATTCCGCCGATGCGCTGGAAGGGGTTTACGCCAATCTGGAGGCAGTCGGCAATCGTGTGTTGACCGCCCGGCTGACCGACGAGGATGCTGCCGAAGTGTTGGCTGGCATCGCCCGTGAGGAAGACTTGAACGGACGCATCCGCCGTAACCTAATGGACACTCGTCGCGCTATTTCCTTCTTGATGCGGCGGCGTCTACTTTCCAACGATCAAATCGAGGAATCCCGCCAGATCTTGCGCGATATCGAATCGTTGGATGGCCACACCTCGTTCCTGTTCGAAAAAATCAACTTCCTGATGGACGCGACAGTTGGCTTCATTAACATCAATCAAAACAAGATCATCAAGATTTTTTCAGTGGCCTCTGTCGCGCTGCTGCCACCGACATTGATTGCGAGCATCTACGGTATGAATTTCGAGTTCATGCCGGAACTCAAATGGCTATTCGGCTATCCCTTTGCCTTGGGTCTCATGGCGGTGTCGGTGATGGCGCCCTTCTGGTTTTTCCGCAAAAAGGGATGGCTCAAATAACCAGGGGTACACTGCCTTTTCCAATGCGCCCCATCGGAGCCGAGGGCCGCCGTTTTTCCTCGAAACCCGTTTCGTCATATGAATCATTAGGAAATAGCCGTGTCCTCTCCAGCTTCCTCTGATCCACATCTCCAGGCATTAGCCGCCCAGGTTGGCGCTGCCTTGCGCACCCGCCATTGGGTTCTGGCCCTCGCCGAATCCTGCACCGGCGGCTGGATCGCCAAGGTTATCACCGATGTGCCCGGCAGTTCCGGTTGGTTCGACCGGGGATTCGTGACCTATAGCAACAGCGCCAAGATCGATCTGTTGGGCGTGCGGAAAGCGATCCTTGTCGCGCATGGCGCGGTTAGCGGCGAAACGGTCGCTGAGATGGCGGCTGGTGTTTTGCAGCGAAGTCCGGCCAATCTGGTCGTCGCTGTCAGCGGCGTCGCCGGTCCCGACGGTGGCACCGCCGATAAGCCAGTCGGCACCGTTTACCTGGCTTGGGCGCTGCGCGACGGTCCGGTGAAAGCCGAGCGCCGACAGTTTGCCGGGGATCGTGATGCGGTGCGTCGGCAAACTGTCGCCGTTGTCCTGCAAGGATTATTGGATGTCCTCGCCGGCAATCACTGAGGTCCGACGGCTGTTCCTGGCACTCTGGCCGGAAGATGTCGAGCGCCGGCAACTGGCGCAACTGGCAGCCAGCGTCGCGGGGCGGCAGCGAGTGCGCGATGCCAACCTGCATCTGACTCTGGTGTTTCTGGGCCCCACCGACGCCACGCGCCTGGCCGCTTATAAGGCGGCGCTGGTGGATCTGCCGGTGCCGGCACTGGAACTGGTTCTGGATCGTTATGGCTACTGGCCGGTGCCGCGCATTCTGTGGTTGGGGTCCAGCCAAACCCCGCCGGAATTGTACGAGTTGGTGGCGGATTTGCATCGGCGGTTGCGCGGTTGTGGCTTCGTTCCCGAGCGGCGGGCCTTTCAAGCTCACATGACCTTGGCCCGCAAATTTCCCGGTCCCGCCCCGGAGCACCCGCCCGCCGTGCCGATCCGTTGGTCAATCGGCCAGGTAGCCCTGATCGAATCGCTGTTGGGAAAACACGGTTCCGAATACCGAGTGCTGCAACGCTGGCCAAGGGGCTAGGTTGGACGATGATTCTGTGGAATAATCGATGAAAACAACCGGTTCCAATTCGAACCAGTTTTCTCATCTGCTTTGAGGAGGGACGCACGGGATGGACGACAACAAGAAAAAGGCGCTGGCCGGTGCGCTAACCCAGATCGAACGCCAGTTCGGCAAGGGCGCGGTCATGCGGCTGGGTGATACCAGCGTGGCCCGTGATGTCACGACCGTTTCGACCGGTTCGCTAGGCTTGGACATCGCGTTAGGTATCGGTGGTCTGCCGCGCGGGCGCGTGACCGAAATCTACGGTCCTGAGTCGTCTGGCAAGACCACGTTGGCCTTGCAGGTTATCGCTGAAACTCAGCGGCAGGGTGGTTGCGCTGCGTTCATCGACGCCGAGCACGCACTCGACCCGATTTACGCCGCCAAACTGGGCGTGAACGTGGACGATCTCCTGGTATCCCAACCCGACACCGGTGAACAGGCGCTGGAAATCGCCGACATGCTGGTGCGGTCGGGAGCGATCGATACCGTGGTGGTCGACTCGGTGGCCGCGTTGACTCCCAAGGCTGAAATCGAGGGCGACATGGGCGACTCTCATGTCGGCCTGCAAGCCCGGTTGATGAGCCAAGCCCTACGCAAGCTCACCGCCAATATCAAGCGATCCAATACCCTGGTCATTTTTATCAACCAAATTCGGATGAAGATCGGTGTCATGTTCGGCTCGCCGGAAACGACTACCGGCGGCAACGCCCTCAAGTTCTATGCCTCGGTCCGGTTGGATATCCGCCGTATTGGTGCCATCAAGAAGGGCGAGGAAGTCATCGGCAACGAGACCCGTGTCAAGGTGGTCAAAAATAAGCTGGCCCCACCGTTCAAGCAGGCCGAGTTTGAAATTCTTTACGGTGAGGGGGCGTCCCGGTTGGGCGAAGTCATCGATCTCGGCGCCAAGATTGGGTTGATCGAAAAATCTGGCGCCTGGTACAGTTGTGGCGGCACTCGCATCGGTCAGGGTAAGGAAAACGCCCGCACCTATCTCAGGGAAAACCCCGAAATGGCTCGCGACCTGGAAGATAAGATCCGCGCCCACTTTCTAACCCGCCCCGACGCGGTGCCGGGTGCCGATCTCGCGGGTGCCAGCGGGGGCGAAACCGGTGGTGCCAGCGCCGATGATCCGGACGCGGATCTCCTCTAAGGCGACCAGCGCCACCACCCCAGCGACCCTTCGCGCCAAGGCGTTGGAGTTGCTGGCTCGGCGCGAGCACTCTCGGCTGGAATTGCGCCAGAAATTGCTCCAGCGCGGCTATCCGCCTGAGCAGATCGAGCCGGTACTCGACCAATTGATGGCGGAACAGTTGCTGGACGAAAGCCGCTATGCCGAACTGTACGCCTGCGCCCGGGCCGATAGGGGTTACGGGCCCTTGCGGATCGCTTGCGAACTGCGCGAGCGCGGGGTGCCGGACGACAAGGTTGCCGCCACCCTGGCCGGATTAGCGGGTCATTGGTTACCCCGTCTGCGAGAACTACATCGCAAACGCTTCAAGTCTTGCCTGCCGGCTGATGCTGCTGGGCGAATGCAACAAACTCGGGTGCTGCGCCAGCACGGCTTCACCCTGGACCAGATCAAGCATCTGTTCGAAACGTTCGAGACGATCTGACCCGAATTCAAAATCGAGCTGAACACGACTATGACCAGCAGCGCCGAACTCCGCAAGCTCTTCCTCGATTATTTCCGCGATCACGGCCACGAGGTGGTGGCCAGCAGTCCGCTGGTTCCGATCAACGACACCACGCTGTTGTTCACCAACGCCGGTATGGTGCAGTTCAAGGATGTGTTCACTGGTCGCGAGCATCGTCCTTATCGCCGCGCCACCACCGCGCAGCGTTGCGTAAGAGCCGGGGGCAAGCACAACGACCTGGAAAACGTTGGCTACACCGCCCGCCATCATACCTTCTTCGAAATGCTGGGTAATTTCAGCTTCGGCGATTATTTCAAGCGCGAGGCCATCCGCTTCGGCTGGGAGTTTCTGACCCGCGTCTTGAAGATGCCGGCGGACAAGTTGTGGGTCACGGTCTACGAGACCGACGACGAGGCTTATCAGGTCTGGGCCGACGAAATCGGGGTGCCGAGAGCGCGCATCGCTCGTATCGGCGACAAGCCCGGTGGCAAGCGCTATGAGAGCGACAATTTCTGGGCGATGGGCGACACCGGCCCCTGTGGACCCTGCTCGGAAATCTTTTACGATCACGGCCCGGAGGTCGCGGGCGGTCCGCCCGGCACGGCCGACGCCGACGGTGATCGCTACATCGAAATTTGGAACCTGGTATTCATGCAGTTTGATCGGAGCGCCGATGGTACCCTGACGCCGTTGCCCAAGCCCTCGGTGGATACCGGCATGGGGCTGGAGCGGCTGGCAGCGGTGATGCAGGGCGTCCACAGCAACTACGAGATCGATCTGTTCCAGAACCTGATCCGGGCCGCTGCCGAAGCGACCGGCGCGGCCGATTTGCACTCCAGCTCGCTGCGGGTGATCGCCGATCACATCCGTGCCACCGCCTTTCTGATCGCGGACGGTGTGTTACCCTCCAACGAGGGGCGCGGCTACGTGCTGCGGCGGATCATGCGTCGCGCCATCCGCCACGGCCATAAGTTGGGTGTCGAAGGCAGCTTTTTCTACAAGTTGGTCGCGCCGCTGGTGACGGAGATGGGTGCGGCCTACCCCGAACTGGTCAGCGCCGCCGAACAAGTGACCCGCATCATCCAGCAGGAAGAGGAGCGTTTTGCCGAAACATTGTCCAATGGCATGCGCTTGTTGGAAGAGGGTATCGCCCGCTTATCCGGCACGATCATCCCCGGCGAGACGGTGTTCAAGCTTTACGATACCTACGGCTTTCCGGTCGACTTGACCGCTGACATCGCCCGTGAACGCGGTTTGCAAGTGGACGATGCCGGTTTCGAGCGAGAAATGGAAGCGCAGCGAGAACGCGCCCGGGCTCATAGCCAGTTCGGCTTACGCCGGGCCGCCGATCTCGGTATCGAAGGCCGTACCGACTTCCACGGTTACGACCGCCTGGAGGAGGAGGCCACCGTGGTGGCGCTGTTCTGTGGCGGCCAAGCGGTCGAGGAACTGAACACCGATGATGAGGGTGTGGTGGTTTTAGATCACACCCCGTTCTACGCCGAATCGGGCGGTCAGGTCGGCGATACCGGCTGGCTGCGGACCGATGGACTGGAATTCGAGGTTCGCGATACCCAAAAACGGGGCGAAGGTGTTTTTGCTCACGTCGGCGTGTTGAAGCAGGGCCGGTTGCGACGCGGTGACTGCGTACAGGCGCAAGTGAACGCCGCTCAACGCCAGGCGACTGCCCTGCATCACTCCGCTACTCACCTGCTGCACGCGGCATTGCGCCGGGTTTTGGGTACACACGTCACCCAAAAAGGCTCGCTGGTGGATTCGCAGCGACTGCGCTTCGATTTCTCCCACTTCGAGCCGCTGACCCCTGTACAGATTAACACCATCGAGCGCATCGTCAACGCTCAGATTCGCGGCAACGTCGTGGTGGAAACCACCATCATGGCGCCCGATGAAGCGATTGCTGCCGGCGCGATGGCGCTGTTCGGCGAGAAGTACGGTGACAAGGTGCGGGTGTTACGGATGGGCGAATTCTCCACCGAGCTGTGCGGCGGTACCCATGTCGGGCGGGTCGGTGATATCGGTCTGTTTAAAATCGTATCGGAAAGTGGAGTGGCCGCCGGAGTGCGCCGCATCGAGGCGGTCACTGGCGAGCGGGCGCTGGATTATGTGGCTGCGCTTCAGGAACGCGCTCGCCAAGCCGCGCAACTGGTTAAGGGCGACCGCGATAATTTCCCCGATAAGCTCCGGCAATTGATCGAGCGTAGCCGGCAGTTGGAAAAGGAAATCGAACAGCTCAAAGGGCGACTGGTGAGCGGCCAAGGCGCCGATTTGCTGAGCCAAGCGGTGCAGATCGACGGCATCAAAGTGTTAGCTGCCCGATTGGACGGAGTAGATGCCAAGGCTTTGCGTGAGGCGGTAGACCGTTATAAGGATCAACTCAAAGCGGCGGCAGTGGTGTTGGCCACGGTCGAGGAGGGCAAGGTTCGCTTAGTGGCTGGCGTGACCCCGGCCGAAACCCAGCGGATCAAGGCCGGCGAGCTGGTGAACGCCGTTGCCGAGCAGGTCGGCGGCAAGGGTGGCGGCCGGCCTGACCTGGCTCAGGCTGGCGGCACCGATCCCACTCAATTGGACGTTGCCCTGCGTTCAGTTGCGGAATGGGTCCGTGATCGGCTTGCTTGAGTTTCACCCGAGGGATTGGTTCAATCAGTCTTAGCTTCCCATTTCGTAACGTCCAACTGACTTTGCAATTTCTGGCTTGTATCAAGTACAAGCATTGCCGCAACGCAGTATGAATATCTTTTGATGGTTGCTCTTTTTCTGTTATACTTATCGTTTGTTTGACGTTCCTGACTCTTCAGGTAACGGGCAAGGTTTAAATCGAATTTCGTAGGGATGCTATGTCGCTAATTGTGCAAAAGTATGGCGGAACCTCGGTAGGCAACATCGAGCGTATTGAGAATGTTGCGGAAAAAGTGATCGGCTGGTGCGAGCGTGGCTACGGCGTAGTGGTGGTGGTATCGGCCATGAGTGGCGAAACCGACCGCTTGATCGGTCTGGCCAAAGGCATTACGCCTCGCCCCCACCCGCGCGAGCTGGACGTGCTGCTCGCTACCGGCGAGCAAGTCACGATTGCACTGTTATGCATTGCCCTGGAGAAACGCGGTTGCTCAGCGCGCTCCTATACCGGTGGGCAAGTCCGTATCCTTACTGATAATGCCTTCAACAAGGCCCGCATCCAGGATGTGGAGATCGATGCGATGCGCGCTGATCTCAATGCCGGACGGGTCGTGGTGGTCGCCGGCTTTCAGGGCGTGGACGAGGAAGGCAACATTACCACGCTGGGCCGAGGCGGCTCTGACACGACTGGCGTCGCGCTTGCCGCCGCGCTGGGAGCCGATGAGTGCCAGATTTATACCGATGTGGACGGAGTTTACACCACCGATCCGCGCGTGGTTCCCGATGCCCGCCGGCTAGATCGCATCACCTTTGAGGAGATGTTGGAGATGGCTAGCCTGGGTTCTAAGGTATTGCAAATTCGTTCGGTGGAATTTGCGGGCAAACATAATGTCCCATTACGTGTGCTCTCTACCTTTCAGGAAGGTCCGGGCACGCTGATCACTTTAGAGGAAGCGTTCGAGGTGGAATCCTTGGAGAAAGCGGTAATTTCCGGTATCGCGTTCAATCGCGACGAAGCAAAAATCACCGTACTTGGCGTGCCCGATCGACCGGGCATCGCCTTTAACATCCTCGGGCCGGTCTCCGACGCCAACATCGAAGTGGATATGATCATTCAGAACATCGGGCGCGATGGCACGACCGATTTCACCTTCACCGTGCATCGTAACGACTACGAGCGCACGCTGGAAATTTTGCGGGAACGCACGCTACAACTGAACGCTCGTGAAGTATCGAGCGATAACAAGATCGCCAAGTTGTCCTTGGTCGGTATCGGTATGCGTTCCCACGCCGGTGTCGCGAGTCGGATGTTTCAGGCGCTGGCGAAAGAAGGCATCAACATCCGCATGATTTCAACCTCCGAGATCAAGATTTCGGTAGTGGTCGATGAGAAATACCTCGAGCTGGGGGTTCGTGCTTTGCACGAAGCGTTCGAACTCGATAAAGTTGCATGAGCGCAGCATTCCGAACCGTTGGCATGAATGGTGCAATCGTCAATTACTAACGCGGAAATTCAAAAGCCGCGAAAGATCCGATGCTTTTTGATGGAGAACACGGAGTAGCTTGATATGTTGATTTTGACGCGCAGAGTTGGAGAGACATTGATGATCGGTGACGAGGTAACCGTCACTGTGCTGGGCGTAAAGGGGAATCAGGTCCGCATCGGAGTTAATGCGCCCAAGGATATTGCGGTACATCGCGAGGAAATCTACGAACGGATCAAACGCGAACAAGATAGCGCCACTTCCGGCAATGGTTCCCCATCTGAGACTTGAACTGAAGGGCTTTACCTCGGCGATCCTAGGCGGTATCCTTAGACACTTACGGCGTTTGTTCGTCGGGCATTCGCTGGAGAGATGGCCGAGCGGCTGAAGGCGCTCCCCTGCTAAGGGAGTATGGGGACATAAAACTCCATCGAGGGTTCGAATCCCTCTCTCTCCGCCAATTTATCGCTAGAATTATGCGGGGTTGACGATAACGAAATCGGCCCGCATAATCCGCAATCCCAATCAATGCGCCCGTAGCTCAGTTGGATAGAGTACCTGGCTACGAACTAGGGGGTCGGGAGTTCGAATCTCTCCGGGCGCGCCAACTTCGATCGAGGCTTAGGGGTGCGAGCGCCCAGGCCTTTTTCGTATGCTTGAGACCTCATTCCCGGCACCAATGGCGTCCGCTCCGTGCTCTCAGGATCGGTACCGTCGCGTTACCGATGGTACGCGTTACCGATGGTAGAAGGGTCTCAGCGACTGAACCAGCGTAGTGATTACCGAGGGGAAATCGCCATACCGAGCTCAATGCCTTCGATGTCGCCCCTTCGTACCAGCGACCTCGCATCGGCACCTCGATGGCCTTTGGCTGTCCATCGAGTACGTTGGTTTTTTCTAATTCTGCTGTGGTACGGCCTTCTATTATTCGGCGCAGCGCTGACGCTGTTGCCTTTGCTATGGATGTTAGTGGCTTCGCTGATGCCGCCCGGCGAAGCTAACAGCTACCCGCCACGCCTGTGGCCCAGTGCTGTCACTTTCGAGCATTATGCGGCACTGTTTACCCGTCTCGATTTGGCTCGCTACCTGTTCAACAGCGCCTTACTCGCCAGCATCGTGACCTTGATCGCCCTGTTCGTCAATTCGATGGCCGGTTACGCTTTTGCTAAGTTTCGCTTTCGCTTTCGTGACCGGTTGTTCCGGGGCTTACTGGCCGCGATGGTGATTCCCGCTCAGGTGGCGATGCTACCCTTGTTCCTGTTGCTGAAACAGTTCGGGCTGATTAATACCTATTGGGGAGTCATCATTCCCGGCATGGCAAGCATCTTCGGCATTTTTCTGATCCGCCAGTACTTGTTGGCCATCCCTGATAGTTTGCTCGACGCCGCGCGCATGGACGGTGCGGACGAATTTCGCATTTACCGCTCGTTGATATTACCGCTTTGTCGGCCGATTCTGGTCACGCTTGCAATCTTCACTTTTCTCGGTGCTTGGAACGATTTTATGTGGCCACTGATTGTGCTGACCGATAGCGCCCGCTATACCTTGCCTGTAGCGCTGGCTAACCTGCTGGGCGAGCATGTTCAGGATACCGAGCTGATGATGGCCGGTTCGGTGCTGACCGTGTTGCCGGTGATGCTGCTATTCGTAGTCCTACAGAAATATTACATTACCGGTATCATGCTAGGAGGTATGAAGGGATAGATGACATCCGATCGGTTCTCGATTCGCGCTTCGCGCTTTGATCGCTATCCTTGGATCTTTCTAGAGGCGATGGTCATGACATTGCCCTTTCTTCCATAAATTTTGTTCATAAGCTTAATCGTTAGCTTGTCCCAGTAGCTCGGCGGAGAATGATGGGGAAAGATTTCGAAATTGCGTTGTATTTTTAGCAGTGAGCCGACATTGCTAACACACTCGATCAAAAATGTGGAATCCAAAGGCTCCTCGTCAGGTTCTTCAGCTTGAGCGGAATAGCGGGTCTTTGCAGCCAAAGAATTTCGATTCCACTCCTGAATTAGTGAAGGGGTTGCTTCTTGTTGAATTTTAATCGGTTCTGATAACAAAAAAATTCCCGATTGACGCATCAGCTTGAAGATATTTGTGATTACATTTGGAATCTGACCAGCCGGTAAATGGTGCAGGAATCCAACGCAAGTGATGAAATCGAAGCGATCTTCAGTTTCGTCCGCCAGATAAGCCAACACATCTCGCTCGATGAAATTGATATGCTTAAAATTTTTGCTGGCAGCTTTGTAACGTGCTTGGGTCAGCATGGCTTTGCTGTGATCTATCGCAGTAACTTCTGAAAAGAAGTTGGCAAACCGCATGGTCATGTGCCCTGTTCCACAGGCAATATCCAGCATTCTGTGACCTGGTTTAACAAATCTGGAAAACTGCTTGAACAGCATATCGTTAGTTATCTTGCGAGGCGACACTACCACGTTGTCATATTCTTGAGCTATTCGCTCATGATAACGACGGTCTTTCTCAAAATGTTCATGCGCCGGTTCTTGCACGGAATGACCTATTCAAGGACTAGGATTCTTAAGGGATGATCTTCGAGACATGGAAACCTAGCTTGGTGACCACTCAAAGAGCTTCTACGAAAGACGGTGCCTGTGGAAAAGCAGCAACCAGCTCAATGTCTAGCATGGGTATCCCAACTAGCCCATAACCTTGGCGTACGCTGCTTGCGTGAGATTTAAAAACTAACACGTCGTCGCACCAACACTGGGTAATGTGATCCTCTTGCGTACCCGAAGCGGCTGCGATATCGACTGAATAATCGCCGACCGGCAGCACTGGCATGCGGAAGGTAAATCGTGCGATCAGATGTTGGCCGGCAACCAGTGGTTGGGGATTGGCGGCATAGGTCAGATAAGTATTATCCCCGAACAGGTTTTGGCCGAGCCGATCTTTGATGAAAAAACCGATGATCGGGTTTTCAACATCGGCCAGCACCCATGAGTTGACGACCAAGGTAACCAGCTCGCCACCGATAGTCCACTGCAAAACATGCCCCTGCTCATCTTCGAAGTGAGCGTCCTCAATCCGGATTGCCCCAGTGCCATAACCTCCAATTTCGGGACGGAATTGGAATAATTCTAGATCGTTGCGCAATGGGGTCTGATTGAGAAACGGCAATCGTCGATCCACGACGTCAGCCGGATGACGGTGAGTACCGGATTCGGCTCGGCGTTCCGGCATGCTGGATCTGACGCCGATTTCAGCTTCGCGCAGAGTGGCCAAGTAATGCGCGCAAACCTCCTTGGCCGGTCCCAGTTCACGCACTTGCCCGCGATCCAGCCATAGCACCCTATCACACAAATTGACTACCGAGCCGGTGTCGTGACTGACAAAGAACAGCGTGCCCTCTTGCTGAAACCTGCGGAGGAATCGCATACATTTCTGGACGAAAAAAACATCGCCAACCGCCAGCGCTTCATCGATGACCAAGACATCGGCTCGCACATGGGCCGCGACTGCGAAAGCGAGACGCACTGCCATCCCGCTGGAATACGTTTTAACCGGTTGATCGATGAATTCACCGATGTCCGCAAATGCTAGAATCTCGGGCAGATAGCGCTCGATTTCCGCATCACCGAGACCGAGAATCGCAGCATTGAGATAGACGTTTTCGCGTCCGGTAAATTCTGGATTGAAACCGGTGCCGAGTTCCAGCAGCGCCGCAACCCGACCCTGTACCGCCAACGTTCCCGTGGTCGGTGCCAATGTACCACACAGCATCTTGAGCAGGGTCGATTTACCGGAGCCGTTGCGACCGATGACGCCAACGGTTTCGCCACGCTGGACCGAAAACGACACGTTCTGTAAGGCCCAAAATTCGTGGTAATAGCGTCGACGGCCGCGCCATAACATCTGTTTCAGGCGATCCTGGGGCCGTTCGTAAATCTGATAGCACTTACCCGCTTCACGCACCTCGATCACGACATCCGCCGAATCGAGCGGTGTGTTGAAAGGTTCACAAGACATCGGCGAAACCCTTGCGGGTACGAGCGAACCAGTAAGCGCCGAGCAACGCCACCAGCAAAGACGCACCTAAGCACAATAGATAGGGTATCCAGGCCGGAGAGTAGCCAAACAGGACAATGCCCCGGGTCTGCTCGATCACTAAGGCTAGCGGATTGAATAGGAGCCAGGGCCGAACAGACTCCGGCAACGCGCTAACCGGATAAAATACCGGGCTCATAAACATCATGAGTTGCACCAGCGGCACGGTTAATTGTTGGATGTCGCGGATGAAAACGCCCAGCGAACTCAGAAACCAACTCAATCCGAGTACGAACAAAATCAGCGGTAGCACCATTACTGGTAGTAGTAACACCGTCCAAGTCAATCCCGTGCCCATTGTCAGTTGTAGCAGCAGAATCACCGATAGAGTGACCCCCAGCGTCAGCAGGGCGGAGGTCACCATGACGGCCGGTAACATTTCCAAGGGAAAAATGACGTTTTTGACGTAGTTCTGGTGGGCCAGGATCAAGCTGGGGGCACGGCCGAGACATTCGGCGAGAAAGTTGTAGAGTGCCATGCCAACGAACAGGATCAGCGCCAAATCGCCGAGCGACCCATTACCCCATCCGGTCCAACGCATCTTAAAGATCACGCCGAAAAAGAAGGTGAATACCAATAACGACAACAAGGGTAGCAGCAGCGACCAAGTCGCTCCTAGGAAGGAACCGCGATAACGCTCGGCAAAATCGCGCCGCAGCAGCTTGAGAAAGAGTTGATGCTGCAACCAGACTTGCCGCGAGGCATGACCGAGGATCGAAATCCAACCGATGGTTGTCCTGGAATCGGTCGCCGACATGGAGCTATTCGCTAGCGGGTAATGGGGTGACTCGCAACGGCGCGGGAGGTAACCCTTGAGCGTGGCGTTCCCATATCAACTGATACGCCTGCTCAAGGTGACGGGTAAACCGCCGGGTGTTGAATAGCGGCGTTCGCAAGCGGTTGTCTGCCAGCTTCACCCGTAATCCCGCTAATTCGGTGGGCGTGGCGGCTAGCCGGACCGCCAGCTCTTCATAGGCTTCCAACGAGTGGGTGATGAGCTCTGGTAAGCCGATCGCCCGCAGCAGGCTGGCGGCCACCCGCGCCGGGAAGGTTTCACCCAGGCAGGTTAGCACCGGCAAGCCAGCCCACAAGGCGTCGCTGGCGGTAGTGTGGGCATTGTAGAGACGAGTGTCGAGAAACAGGTCGGCTAGCCGGTGCCGTTCCAGGTGTTGGGCCTTGGGTAAACGCTCGGCGAAGATCAAGCGTTCGCCAGCGATCCCATGGCCTTCTGCTTCTCGCCGCAGATGAGCGACGACGTCCCCTTCGGATGCCAACAGCCATAATACGCTGCCGGGAACCCGCTTCAGAATCTGGATCCAGACTTCGAAAATGACCGGATCGATCTTCTCGGGCTTGTTGAAGCAGCAGAATATGAAGCCGGTTTCCGGCAATCCTAAGTCATGACGCTGTATTCCCGTGTCCGAGATTTCTTGCAGATCATCGTTCACCTGATAGCATTCAGGTAGATATACCGGCCGCTCAGTGAAATAGGGTTGGAGCGTCTCAGGCAAGACGGTTTCATCTGCCAGGATATAAGGTGTAAAGGATGCTCCCAATGTCCCCGGATAGCCGAGATAGCTCACCTGGATCGGGGCCGGCTGCAATGCGAAGATTTCCGTGCGGGCATAAGCCGTGTAGCCCATCAAATCGACTAAAATATGAATACCATCGGCGTTGACGCGGGCGGCCGCTTCCGCGTTACTTACACCAGACAAGTCCACAAACTGGTCGGCGTCAGCCTTGATTTGCCGGTAATAGGTGCTGCCGTCGTCTTTGCAGAGTGCGTAGACGAAGATTTCAAATCTTTCCCGGTCGTGTAAGTGGAACAGACTGCGCATCAAATGTGCGGTCGGATGATTCCGAAAATCAGCTGATACATAACCGATTTTAAGCCGCTCAGCACCTGAGTTCGAGTAACCGAACGCCAATCGTTGGCGTGTGGCCGCCATTCCAGCGCTTAAAAAATCTCCTCGGCTGCGCGCCATAGCGGCCGCCAAGTCCAGCGGAAGCGGCAACGTCAAGGATTTGAATGGTGGTAGTGGCGTTAGTTGTCCCGTCGAGAGATTTTGCCTGATTAAAGCTGTTGCTCGTTCCAGAATGGCTTCGTAGTCCTTCCAGTTGCAGCGCTCCAATTGTGCCAGCTTGAATGTGAGGTACTCCGCGTGCGGGTCTATGTTGGGCAGCAATGCATCGGATGCCAAACCGTAAGCTTCATATCGCCATCTGAACGCTTGAAAAGCGTTCGGATCCAGTTCATTGGCCATTGCGAACGCCTGCTGGGCTTCTTCGAAATGCTCCAATCCCGATAAAGCTCCGCCCAGATTAGCGTAGAGCTGCCAATCGCGTATCCCGCTTGCCGCTAGCGCTCGTGCTGCTTCCAGCGCGTCGGCGAAACGCTGTAAATGGTTCAGCGCGGCGATTTGGTTGATAGTGGCTTGCAAATGGCCAGGTTGCAGCGCCAAAGCGCGTTCGGCGGCAGTCAACGCTTCATCGTAACGTGCGCCTGCCAACAAAATCGCCGATTTGGCCGTCCACAATTGAGCCTGATCCGGATGAGCGGCTAGGGCCTGCTCGATCAGTGAACATCCAGCTTTCCATTCGTTGCGACCGAGCAAAATTTCAGCTTTGAGCGACACCGCCTCGGATTGGTAGGGGGCGACTATCAGAATGGCATCCGCAGTCGATTCTGCCTCGGTCAGGGAATCCAATCCCATCAAAGCCTTCGCTAAGCTCAATTTAAGCAAAATCCGGTCTGGATATTTGGATAACGCTTTTTGGCTTTCCGTTACCGCCTCGGTAAAACGCCTCAAACCTAACAACGCCCGGATCTTCAGTTCCAGGGCATCGGGGTTGAACGAATCGAAGGTCAGCGCTTTCAATGTAGTGGTGAGCGCTTCTGTAAAATTGCCTAAATCGAGCAATGCGATCGCTTTGTTGATTAACCCTTTGCTGTGACGGGAATCGAGCTGTAGCAATTGCTCGGCGACCGCTAATGCCTCGCGAGGTCGTCGCAAGCTCAGTAGTGCCGCAGTCTTATTGAGCAGCGCGATCATGGCATTCGGCTGAACTTGCAAAGCGGCATTGGCCGCCTGCAAAGCTTCTTCGGCACGGCCCAGGGTGATTAAAACCGAACTGCGGTTCATCAAAGCGCTTGCGTGATCCGGTTTGATCGCTAGCAAGCGCTCGAACGCGGCGAGGGCTTCCGGGGAGTGCCCCAGACCTTGCAAGGCTATTCCTCGATAAAGGTGAGCATCCAGATTGGCGGGTTCTAGTTGTATGACCCGCTCAGCCAACGGCAAAACGTCCGCGTGGCGTCGCTGTTGGAGCAATATCCCCGCTTTGCTGTTGAGCGCTTGCGGATGATCCGGTTCCAGGCTTAACGCTAGGTCGGTCGCGCGGTCGGCATCAGCGTGACGGCCCATTCCCTTGAATGCGGCCGCCGCGATCAGATGCGGTCGAGCTTGTCGTGCCCCCGCAGTTTCCAAGACCCGCGAAATCGCCTCCAGGCATTCTGGGTAATGTTTTTGCCGCAGGTAAATTGCCGCCACTCCAATCCAAGCCTCCGGTTGGTCAGGGTTTTCCTGGCCAACGTGCAGGTATAGCTGGAGGGCTTCTCCATACTGGCGTTCGTTCGCCAGTTGCTTGGCCCGTTCGAGCACGACTTTAGCGTCGGCGCGATCACTTGCCATGATTATGAGCCATATTCAGGCGATGATGGGGGAGGGTAGGCTTATTCGGATTTGCGAGTCTGGTGATACCACTCATCATTGATCAACGCCCATTTATCATCGAGGGTTTGGAGTGTCCAACCCAGAGCACCCACAGCAACCTGGCCCTGGATTTTGACTATGGCCTTGTCACCTTCGATCTTGGTTTCCAATATCTTCACTTCGCGAACTGGCAATCCGCCGAGCAGCTTGTACTGATCCGGCGTCAACCACCCACCTGGCAGCGAGGCAGACTCTAAACCGTACACAGTTTGGAGGTCGTTAGCGGCGCGTGCCGCCCAATAGCGTTGGACCCGTTGCTCCAGTGGTTCGCCTGCCGGGAGTGGGGCAGACAAGATCACTAGTATTAACCCCGACGCTGCGAGGAGAGATTTTAGGGTTTTCTTATTGCTTGGCCGGATTCGCATTTTCCAATCCTTTTTCCAAGATTGTAACGCCAAATTGTTCAGCAAGCGCTTGCAGGTAGCGTGTATGGGCTTGCTGCTGCTGTTCAGCTTGCCACTGTTTAGCGACCTTATCGCGTACCGCGCCGTAATCCGCAATTAGGGCCGGCCGCAAATCGGTCATCAACAGGATCTCGTAACCCGCTGGCGAAGAGACAATACCGGTATGCTGGCCAGGCTGCAAACTACGCACAGCATCCTGCAACCACGGTACAGCATTGCGCGCGACAAACCCCCGATCCGGTCCCGTTTCCTCGGCGCGTGGATTTTCGGTAAGCTCCGAGGCGACTTTATTGAAATCCTCGCCAGCCTCTATCCGTCGCAAGGCTCGTTCAGCTCGTTGCTGGGCGTTGGGACCTGCAGGCGAGTCTCGGTCCGCACGGAACTGGATCTGAATCAGGCGTACCATCTCGGGGATGCCGAAATGTTCTTTGTTGGCATCATAATAGGCTCTTAGCACAGCTTCCTCTGGTGTGGGGGGTACAGAAAAATGAGCATCCTCCAAGGACCGCAGTGCAGCAGCATAACCTTCCGGTGAAAGAGGTTCGGAGGTCGGTCGCTGCTTCTTGATCGCCTGATCAAGCAATTCTTGCTCGATCAGCTTGCGGAGGAGCTTGACCTGACCGGATTTTGTTCGCAATTCATCCCCTAGACCGGAATGCAAAACAAATTCCCGGAATTCGGCCAGCGTAACTTTGCGATCACCGACTTCAGCCAGTATCCGAGCTGGATTATCAGTAGTCAACGCAATAGCCGCATCTGTCGGTAAGCTTGACTCAAAACCGACAGATTGCTGGCTCAGTTCTAGCTCTTTTGCTAGCTTTTTCCATACAGGTCCGTACAGGACTTGTAATGAGTCCTCGACCTTGCTTAGAGTGAAGAGAAGATCTAGGTTGCCATCGCCATCAATATCCCGCAACAGCAAGACTTGGTTCACTCGGCTACCCAACGGTAATTCGACGGTCTTATAATGATAAGGGTTACCTTTTTCGATTCGGTAGATCACCAACGAGTTTTCGGTACTAGCTACAAGTAAGAGCGAACCACCCCGATCTTCAGCAACCGCCAACCGATGTGGCGACCAGCTATTGCTAGGAACTGGCAATTCTGGACCAGGGACGAACTTCCCTTTGCCATCGCTTAAAAGCACCGCGATTCTGCGTTCCGATTCCAAGGGCAATAAGATATCCGGAGCTCCATCGCCGTTTAGGTCGGCAATCGCCAAATGCCGTGGCGCGCCAACTGGTGCTTTCCAGACGGCAACCGATTCCGGTTCTTGGTTATTCTTGGGATAGCTCACCTGCCACAGCGTCCGTGACCGCCGGGTGGTATAGAGCAGTTCGGGGATGCCATCCCCATCGAGATCGGCTGCCGTGACCTCGCCGGGAACGCGGTGTTCTGGCTTGCTCAATATGAACTCCTTTTCCACTTGGGCGGTTTCCGGCTGAAAATTGCGCAATAAAAACAGTCCAGAACCTTCATAAGGTGTCACTGCAAGGGAGGTTTCCCAGCCAGGCCAAGCGAAGGCAGTGGTCGCAAATGGTCCTTCTTGCGAATGGCTCGCAATTTCCTTGATTTCCCCCCGCTCGTCCACCTCGAGCACTTTCAGCGCTGCCTCCCCCTCGGCGCTCAACACGTAGCGGCGTTCGATGCCGGGGAAATGAGTCAGGCCATCAGGGTGAAAACCCAGTACCTTTGCGGCCGGTCCTGCCTCAAATTGTCGGGGCATTTTTTGGTAAAGCGCCTGTATGGTTTCCTCACCCCGATAAGTGACTAGCAAGTCCAACCGGCCATCCCTGTCAATATCGTCTACCACGACTGCGAATACTTGGTGTGCGGTGGAGATCGGTTGTGGGGATGCATTGTCCTCTCGGATGGCGAATGTCGACTCCGCAGAGAGAACCACGCAACTGCTTAGCATCAGGGTGACCAGCAATAGTCGTGTACTATGGGGCAAAGCTTTCAACATTGGAAAAATGACTCTCCAATTTCAGCTCGAAGACAGTAAGATTTATTTACAGACCAAGGCATCAAAAAAACGGCGCCCTAAGGCGCCGCTTTTTAAGGAAACGACCGACTATCTTAAATCATTGGAAGAGGTAGTCTTCACCCTCGGTCGCCATCTCGGTTTGGAGCTGGACCGGATTAGAGCCCGCGCCTAAACCAAGCATATTGAACGATACACCCGAGCCGTAGAAGGGCTGGGCACTTTCTATTTCCGGAATTCCGAAGCGAACAATACCGGTGTTCACTACAGTAAACTTCCCGCCATATGTCTCGGTTTCTTCGTGAAGCATGCCAGGGAAGGCCGGATCGGTAGGCGTGCTAACGACCACATTCAGCTCATCTGGGAGCGGATACGAGAATGAGGCCTTGTAGTTCTGCTCGCTGTCGTAGGTTTCACCTGGTACCGAGGAGCGAACCCATTTAACTGCGTCGGTAGGAGCTGCTGACTCGTTCCTATTAAACCAGAACACCATTCTGTTCTCGGTCGCCAAGGACGGGTCTAGGAAGTAACGCATATACACATCGCGTTGCAAGATACGGCCATCCGGAGCGTTATCGGTATAATCGGTGCCCGCCACCAGACGTCGAAAAGCCGGGTAGCCAGCACGTTTCTCAATATTTGGAATGCCAACCTTGGTATCAGTATCCCATGACCAAATCGGGTTCGCGATCACCGGAATAAACGCCTGGGTAGCCCAGTTACCAGCAATCTGGTAGCTGTGCCCATAAAGCGCAAATGATGGGATCGGCACTCCAGCACTCCGATCAAGGCTATTTTCGACAAAGATCATGTAGCCTTGAACACCGCTGTATTTGGTCAGCTGGTTTAAGCTAGTCAGAGTGCTGCACCAGTCGATCCGGACAAAATCGTTGTCGGTGACCGGGATGATGCCATCCAGTTGGTGCTCGCTCCTGCTGTTATAAAAATACCAGTGCAGGGTACGGCCCGTAGCAGCCCGACTAACCGACGGAGGGGTAGGATTGGTGGGACTAATGCCTGCCAAACCCGATGGCGCAGGCAAGTAAGGATCAGCGGTGGTACCGCTCCCTAAGCCCAACCGCTCCTTGTAAAAAGTAATTAAGCCTACCATGGTATTAATGGTTTTGGCCGTGTCACAGATAACATAGGGCACCAAAACCACATCACCAGGTGCCGACAGTTGAACTGTCGCGTGGCTGCTCATCGACGCAGCGGCCAACAAAGCGCCCGTCAGCGCCGTGGCAACACCAGTTTTCTTAAATTCACGTACCATCTTGAAGCTCCTTATAAGGTAGCAAGGGATTAGCAACGTTACGAAGGGAGTCTTTAACTACAGCACAAACTGTACGTTGAAACCCCCCATAAGTCAACCAAACAACATGAGATGGCGAAAAAACAACAATCCCTCGCTTCGCCACCACAAATGCTTCATTACGGCTAGACTATAAGTGCAACCGTTTTTCCTGTCAACTATACAACAAGAAAATGCCAAAAAACAACAAAACGTTCCCATCACGCCACAGTTTCTGACGCTATACCATATCAACTCGCCGGTATCATCGGCGCGATTTCTCGCATCTTACGCTTGATTTCCTCTGTTACCTGTTCGGCTTCTTGGCTGTTCCGTACCACGCGGGGGGTAATCAATACCACTAATTCAGTGCGATTGTTTTCCTTAATCGTGTTCCCGAACAGTGCGCCTAGCACCGGAATCTTGTAAAGCACGGGCAGCCCTCCTTGGGAGTTGGTGCTTTTGTCCCGAATCAGGCCACCCATCACCAGTGTCTGGCCGCTTTTGACGACCACCTTACTGGTCACGGTGCGTTCCAGAAACGAGCGTTGTCCTGTCGCCGCATCGATCAGTCCCACGTCAATCACCTGTTGCTTGACTTCCATGTTCACCATGCCGTTGGAATTGACGCGAGGCAACACCTCCAGCAGTACTCCTGTATCCTTGTAGTTCACGCCGCCCGAAGTGGTTACGCCACCGCTCGTGGTGACCGTGCCAGCCGAGACTGGCTGCTGGTCACCGACGCGGATGAATGCTTGCTGGTTATCTAGCACCATTACATGGGGCGCGGACAATACCTTGACCTTGGAGTCCTTCGCTAAAGTGTTCAGCAGAGTGCGCACCATTCCAGAACCATCCGTGATAGCGTAGGAAAAACTGCTGTTTGTTTGCCCGTCAAGTACGTCATTGATCGTGAGGTTGTCGGCGCTGATTCCCAATGAACCGGTGCCGTTGAAATTCTGGCCGTGATTGGAGCCGACCCCGTTGTTGAAAAACCATTGCAGGCCATATTCCAGACTACCGGTCAGGGTTACCTCGGCGATGGTGGCTTCAACCAACACCTGCCGGGGAATCACGTCCATCTTTTGCAGCGTGCTGATGATCCGCTCGTAATTCTGATGAGTGGCCCAGATCAGTAAGGCATTGTTCTCGGTGTCGGCTACGATGCGCACTTCCTCCATGCCCGCGCTCGGTCCACCAGAGCCCAGGCTGCTCACCCCGCCGGTTCCACCCGTCGTTCCGCCCGTGCGCCCGCCCGTGCGCCCGCCACCGATCGAGGAACGGCTAGAAGCAGTGGAAGACTTTCCAAGTGAAGATGAACTTCCCCCCAAAGAGGTGCCAGTCCCACTACTCAACCCTGAACTGGAACTGCTCGACAACCCTCCACTCGTTCCCGCGCCACTGGATCCCAAACCAGATCCTAGGCTACTAGTCATTCCGGACTCGCTGGACAGCTGTCCCGACTTTAATCCCGGTGCCAGTTCACCGCCTCGGCTACTACCGCCGCCACCGAGATTGAACAGCCCATTGAGCAGTTCGGCGACATATTCCGCCCGGCTGTTTTGCACCTGGTAAACATACAGCCGTTCACCTCCAACACCGTCCAAGCGTTCGATCCAGGTCGCCACTTCCTTCAGGTATTCGGCCTGTGGGGTGACCACCAGCACGGCGTTCAGCTTGCTAAGCGGCACGAAGCGGATCAGTCCGGCGACTGGTGTCCCGGAGCCTTCGCCTAGCAATTGGTTCAGGTTGTTTGCCATCGCTTGGCTATCTACATTGCGCAGCCGGAACATGCCGATCGACATGCCCTTGAGCCAGTTCACATCAAACGTATCGATGGTGCCCTGGACGCCGGCCAACTCCTGGGGAGTGCCCGCTAGGATCAGCAAGTTGCGGACGGGGTCCGCCCGCAGAATGCTCCCTTCGGGGAGAAAGGGTGCGATGATGGTCTGCATCTCGATGGCGCTGACGTAATGCAACGGCACGATCCGCACGCTGTAGCCGACTTTGCCGCTCCCTAAGCGGGGGACCAAGTTGCCTTTCTGTACGGCGCCCGCCGCCGGAATAATCCGATACATCCCGCCATCGCGGACGAGCACGGCGTTGCTCATGCGCAGCAGCGTCTCCAGCGTCGGCAACAGTTGATCCCGCTTCAAAGGCTGGCTGGTTTGCACCGTCGCCTCACCCTGTACTTGCGGGTCGACAGTGTAGTTTTCCTTAAGCGCATCGAAAATGACTTTGATCACATCGCGAATGTCGGCACCCTCGAAGTTGAGGGTGATGTCGCCCGCTGCCGTCCGGGTAACAGGCGCTGCTGGTTTGGTGGCGGCCTTCTGATCGATGAAATTGCCCGTACCCGGCAGGATCATCGGAGCCTTGGGTGGGATGGAGGTCGATTCCAGGTTGGAGTTAGTTTCAATGGGAGCAAGCGGCTTCGCGCTTAGGTGTGGCGTGGCGTTGGCGGGCGTCGCCGTCTCTGCGGCATTCTCATCGGGAGGCGTCGTCGCGCATGCGCCCAGCAGTACGGCCAGCAATGCGCCAGACGCGAACGAATATAGAATTTTTTTCATGAATTCGTTATTCACCTTGAATTTGCGGTGCTGGCGGAGAGGCCATCGGAGGTGGTGGCACATTGGATGGCACCACCACCGGCATTTGAGCCGGTGGTGGTGCCATGCCTTGCACCGGCTTTACGCCAGCGCGTCCCCCACGCGGTCCGGGCGACTTTTTCAGACGGGTCAGCATCAGTTCCTGGGTTTCCTGGCCTTTGCGTACTACGACCCGGTTGGGAAAGATTGCTTCCAACTGCCATTCACCCACTGTTTCTCCCAACTTGATCTGAGCAGTCTTGGCATTTGGCTCTTCCGGTCGTAAGAGAGCCGCCTGCATGCCCGGCGAGATAACGATTCCCAGCAGCATCAATTTCTGTTCCGGGGTAGTCGGCGGTTTTAGCGGAGGCTCTTCCTCGGGCGGTGGCGGTGGCTCGGGGCGGCGCGTGGCGATGAATAGAGGACGGGCATTAATTTCGGCATACTGCGCCGGCAACAGCAACCGAAATGGTTGCATCGGCGTCACTGCTGGCAATTCGAGTGGGCGTTTCGTCGCCTCGCTCATCACCGGCGGTTGTGGTGGATGAGTCGCCTGCCAGTACGCAGCGGCGGCCGCCAAACCACCGATCAGCAGCCAGAATAGCAAGCCGACTATCTTAGCGGACACTTTAGCTGCCCTCCTTGCGCAAATATCCTGAAACTTCCAACTGCACGGTCAATTGCACCCGGCTGTAATTAGCCAGGCGACCATTGGTAAGTCGTGGCCGGATTTCTCGTGCCGTCACGTCTAGATTGTCCACGAAGAGCAGCGGCGTTTGCGATTCGAAGTCGTACAAGATCCTTTGCAAGCTCTCAGTATCGCTCGTCAGGGTGGCGTTGACTGTTACCTTAATAGCGTTGCCTTCCTCGGCCGGCGGTAATGCCTGAGTGCTGCGCAAGGTTCCACCCGCTCTCTCGACCGATGCCTTGACCCGTTGTTGCAACTCGGCTGCCGCCAGCGGCGGCGCAGATTGGGGCAGGTACTGCGCTACGGCAACGCGATCCTGCTGAATGCTGGCGATCAAGCGCTGGATCGGCTCGCGGCTACTGGCTATTCGCTGCAGCTGTTCCAGACGCCCCTCCTGCTGTTCCAGGCGGGTCCGGTAAAAGTGGTAGCGGGCGATCAGCACCTCTTTCACCAAGAGGTAGCCCAAGCCGCCTCCTACCAATACTAATAAGGATAAGGCCGCCAACCGCTGTCCCCAACCCACCCGATTCGCGACAGCCATTAGGGTTCCCGGCCGATTCGGGCGCCTAGCACGAATCGCTCCTTACTGGTTCGGGGATCGGTGGTGACCGGCGACATAAAACCTGCGCTGTTAAATAGGTTCGAGGATTCAACAATCCCAACGAGCGCCGATGCCTTGGTGGATTGGCCGTTGATCTGCACGGTATCCCCTTTGATCTGTAAGCGCTCCAGCCAAGTATCCTCTGGGAGGATCGTGGTTAATTCCCGCAGCAGATCGATCCGAGGCGGAAAAACGCGTTTCTTCTCCGCCAGTACCCGAGAAGTTTCCAAGGTTCGATCCAATTGATCGCGCAACGTCAGAGCCTGATTAGCGGCTTGCTGAAGCCGGTCCGCTTTTGTGATCACACCGATCAGCAACAAGCGTTGTTGCCAGATTGGTAGGATCGCAGCCGCCCCAACCAGCGATAGCACGACGAGAATCAATGCCGTTCGCAGGCGCTTTTCCCACACGCCTCGACGCACGCGCTGCTCTGGGGGTAACAAATTTAGATCGGGGGGAGCGCCCGTGACATCCAACGCGTCCGGCCGCAAGCCTCGTTGTTGCAATTCGGCCAAAACCGGATCGACATCGGCTCGCGGCAACACGGTCAGCTCGATCCGCAGGCGGCGCTGTTCGGGTTGGTGTTCCAGCAGGGTCACGCCGTAGTAGACCTGGCTCGCAGGGAACGGTGTGAGCCGATCCATCTCGAATCCGGCGACTTGCCGCGGGTTTTTCGCGGCAGCCAAAGGTAACGACAAGGTTTTCACGAGTGCCCGACTGGCCGGAAACCGCAATACCAATTGATGGGATTTCTCCGTGCCGAACCGTTTTGCCACGGTATCCCAGTCCGGCGCTGATTGATCCAGCCGTTCCAATTCTTGTGTTTGATCGGCTTCTTCGCGCAGCAACACGGGTTGGCCATCATGCATCGCGATGATCAGCCGGCGGGATGAACCGGCCAGCCAGCGGCGAACGCTTGTGGGCAGCCACGCCAGCAAGCCATCCCGCCACCAGCGCCAGAGAGAATTCCAGCTCCAGCGGGAGTCAATTCTCAATGCCTGTAAACGTGATGACACAGTCCGAGTAACTCCAGGAATCGAAACTTTTATGGCAATATCGCGAGCGTTTTTCTAGTGTCCCTCGCGCCAAGCCAGCAACCGCGGGCTCCGGCTGGGGAATCCGCCCTGTACATCGGCGACGACTTTCACGTTGATGGTTGTGCCAGTCTCTGTTTCCACCGCCACTGCGATATGATAAACATTCGTATGCCCCCCGGAAGAAAAGAATTGCTTTCCGTTGCTTGGCAAGGGTGGCGGAGCCGCCCCGTCAGCGGCGGCGCGAGCACGAGCCGTGACATAATCGGCCACTGCCTGTTCATCCAGCCCCAAAGTTTGCAGCAACCACGCAGGCGTCAGTTCCGGGCTGATCCCCGCGTGGTTCGAAAACGCAGTGACCCCGTTGGCGATCCGCTCGTAGATTTCCTTGGTGACGCCCTCGATTTGCTGCAACTCCTCGATGCTTTCAAAGCGCGCTTTTTTTGACCGGAATTGACCTGTCGAGCGAAGCTCGGGCCGGCTGGCGACCCCAAACTGTCGCTGCTGATCAGATTCCCGCCAATCCAGGATCGCTGCGATCAAGTGTTCCGCATCGGCCGAATCCATGCCCACTCCCGTAAACAAGGCGTTCAGTAAATCCGCATCGGCGGTGTTCAGGTTGACCAGGCCGTTGGCATCCGTGACCTGAATTCGCAGCCGTCGCCCACCGAAAAACCACTCATGCGGATCGTCATTCGGGGGCCAAAGCTTGGAGCCTGATTCCAAATCCAGTTGCCAGGCGAGGGCATATGCGATTCCTGCTTCGGCTAATGCCCGGGCTTGAGACCGTTCAACAGCGCTGGTCGCCAAGCGGGTTTCGGTCCGCATGGAATAGGCAAAACTGCCGGCCATCACCGCCAACAGGGTCACGATCCATAACACGATGACCAGTACCATGCCACGCTGCCGACTTCGGCGGCGGTCCCAATGGCTATGAATCAAGCTCATCGCCGAGGACCTTCGATCAAGGCAGCCACTAAATCGGGCCATGGCTCCCCCTGATGAGTCAGGTTCAGGCGTACCAGCAACGGTCGTCGTTCGGTACTTGCCCAATCGGAACGCCAGCGAGGTGGGGTCTGATCGTCGTCCCGCTCCGGACCGAAATAGGCCCATTCGATGCCGGATACGCCTTCTAGCAACACCCGCTCCCGTTCCTCGCCAGCGTCTGGGTCATTGGGTTGATAAAGCCGCCAGCGGATCCACAAATGGCCGTCGCTGGCCCCGATCCGAACCCGATACAGGCCACCTTGTCCCAGTTGGGTCAACATCGGCGCCACGAATTCGATGCTGTCTGGCTGACCGGAAAAGACCACGACATTTTCCCGTTGGTCGTTCATCCGGTAGACGGTCATCGATTGTGCCAATTGGCGACGTAAAAATTCATAAGCCAGCCGCAATCGGTTAGTCGCTTCGGCGCGCTGTTCACCGCTATCCGAGCCGTTCAACCCCAGCCGCAAACCGCTGTACAGCACGACCAATATCAATCCCACCAAAGTGATGGCGACCACCAGTTCGAGGAGGGTAAATCCGGACTGCCGGGACCAGGATTTATGCGTAATCATCGGCGTCAGCGCTAGCCAGCAGGGGATTCGACTGGCGTCAGGCGCAGCGTTTCCAGCATCACGGAACGGGTTTGCGCCAAGCCATCCCAGAATACTTCCACCTCGACCCGGTAGGCCCGGACATGAGTTTTTTCGGGATCCGGCATGTCATCCGTGTAGGGAGCTACCGTGCTGCGCCAGGAAAATCGGTCGTTGATGGGGCCGGAATGCTGGCCTTCGCTGAGCGGGGTTTCCCTACCGATAGCCGCTAAAATCGATTCGGCGTACAGAGTCGCCTGCGTGTAGTCGTCGGCCGTGCCGGCATTGCGCAGTCCAGTGGCAAACACTTGCAGCAATACCCCCAGCGAAATGCTGAGGATGACGAAGGCCACCAAGACTTCAAGCAGGGAAAACCCCTCCTGGCGACGGTGTTCCATTATGGCTGTACTTCCTGCTCGACGATGGCAATGGCACCGGTCAGCCAATCCACGTTGATCCGATAGGCCAGTTTCGGACCACTGACGGTGACAGCGCCACCGGTGGAGCTGCCGTCCGGAAAAAATCGAATATTGCCAGTCGCTTGATCGAGCAATTCGGATTGCGCGGTATAGAGATGCAGCGACAGGCTTTCCGGTAAGGCGATCTCGCGGGGGTCGCCGCTGACCGCGAAGCGGTGCTTGCTCAAGTCGAGGGTCAGGACCGCTTCGCGCTGACGCGTGACCGCCTCGTTGCGCGCGAACCGCAGACCGGCAGCCAGTTGCCGCGCTGCGCTGCGCAGTTCAGTGGCACCGCTCATTCCGGAGATCAGCGGCGGCACCACGGCAACTAGGAGCACAGCGATCACCAGCACCACCAGCAGTTCCAGCAAGGTAAAGCCATGCTGTCCGACCCGCTTCGTCGCCATCCGACTCATCGGGCACGGTTACTGCCAGCTGACCACGTCCTGGTTTTCGCCGTCGCCGCCTTCGGCATTGTCGGCGCCCAGCGAATAGAGATCGAATGCTCCTCCGTGTTGTCCAGGGGCGCGATACTGATAATCATGACCCCAAGGATCCTTGGGAATGATGTTCTTGCGCAAATAAGGGCCGTTCCAGCGGCTCGCGCCACCCGGTGCCGCGATCAGCGCGTTCAATCCCTCGGCAGTATTGGGATAGCGCCCCATATCCAATCGGAACGCATCGAGCGCGGTACTGAAATCCTCGATTTGCAGCTTGGCGGTTTTGGTGTTGGCACCGCCAAGATACTTCATGACTTGCGGTCCAACCAACCCGGCCAATAGTCCGAGGATGACTAGCACTACTAGTAGCTCGATCAAGGTAAAGCCGCGCGAGCGGCGAAGTCGGTTTTGACGTTTCATCGGTTATGCAGTCCCAGAAAGTCGATCATGGCCGGACCGCGCTTGGCGATCTCGACCGCGCAGGATCAGAAAGCCAGTTCGTTCAAACTGAGGATCGCCACCAGAATGGACATGATGATGGCGGCGATGACGACCCCAAGCCCCAATATCAGCACCGGCTCCAGTAAGGTCAGCAGGCGCTTGACAGCGGTTTGCACCTCGCCGTCGTAGGTGTCGGCTACCTGAATCAACATCTCTTGTAACTGACCGGTTTCCTCGCCCACCCGGATCATCTGCACCGCCAGCTTGGGAAAATTGCCGGTCTCCAGTAGCGGTTCAGCCAGGCCCCGGCCGGTCTTGGCATGTTCGGCCACTTCGCCTAACGCTACCGCCAGAACCTGATTGCTCAAGGTCTCACGGACGATAGTCAGCGCATTCAACAACGACACTCCATTGCCGAGCAGCGTTCCCAGGGTTCGCGACAAGCGGGCGGTCTCTACTTTGGCGATCAGGTCCCCAATCAGCGGTAGCCGTAGCAACCAGTGATCCCAGCGGGCGCGGTTCTCCGGTTGGCTGAGTTGTCGCCGCACTGTCATCACGATCAGTCCGATCACCAGCAAACCGGCCCACCAGTAATGTTGAAATCCATTACCGATCGCGATCACGATCTGCGTCGCCAGCGGCAACGCCTTGCCGGCGTCGGCGAACAGCCGCTCGAATTGCGGTACCACGAAGGTCAGCAGGATGATGACCGACAGCGCGGCCACGGTCAGCAGGATCGTCGGATAGATCAGCGCCGAGGTTACGGTTTCCCGCAAGGCTTGCGACCGCTCCAGAAATTCGTTCAGGCGTTTCAGCACGGTTTCCAACGCGCCGCCTGCTTCGCCGGCCCGGATCATGTTCAGGTAGAAGCGGGAAAACGCACCTTGCGCTTCCAGGGCATCGGCCAAGGCCGATCCGCCGCGCACCTTTTCCTGCACTCGTTCCAGCAACGTCTTGCTTTGTTCGTCCTCGGCCACGCCGATCAGGATCGTCAGCGCGCGATCCAGCGGCATGCCGGCACCCAGCAGGCTAGCCAATTGTTGGGTGAACAAACCGATAGCTTTACGAGATAATGCCCGGCGTTTGCTGAACAGCGGCTGACCGAGACCGCCACGCAACAAGCCACCCTTGGCCTCGTTCACGGATAGCGGCAATAAACCCCGGTCGCGCAACTGCTCGACCGCTGCGTCCGGGGTCGGCGCTTCCAGCTCGTCGCGCAGCGTCTCGCCGGCGGCATCCACTGCCTCGTAGCGATAGCGGGGCACCTTACGCCTCCTGTTCCTGCTGGGTGGTTACCCGCAGCACTTCCTCGATGGTGGTCAAACCGGCGACCGCCTTGCGCAAGCCGTCTTCGTACATAGTGTCCATGCCTTCCTTCTGGGCGGTGGCCTGCAAGTCACCGGCGTCGGCGTGTTTCAGCACCAAACGACGCAGCGGGTCGCTCATCACCAGAAATTCCATGATCGCCGCCCGGCCTCGGTAGCCGGTGCCGCCGCAGTGCTCGCAGCCAACCGGCTTGTACAAAGTGATGTCCCGCCCGTCGGCGAAGCGGTGCAATCGCATTTCCTCGATCAATTCCGGCAATGCCTGATACGGCTGTTTGCACCGGCTACAGAGTAACCGCACCAAGCGCTGGGCGAGAATGCCATTGATGGTCGAGGTGAGTAGATAGTCTTCCATGCCCATGTCGAGCAGGCGGGTAACGCTGCCGGCGGCGTCATTGGTGTGCAGGGTGGACAATACCAAGTGACCGGTCAGTGCCGATTGCACCGCGATGCCGGCGGTTTCCAGATCGCGCATTTCACCGATCATGATCACGTCGGGGTCCTGGCGGACGATGGCCCGCAGGGCATTGGCGAAGGTCAGGTTGATCTGCGGTTTCACCTGGATCTGGTTGATACCTTCCAACTGGTATTCCACCGGATCCTCGACGGTGAGGATTTTTCGTTCCGAAGTGTTGATGGTTTGCAGGGCGGTATACAGGGTGGTCGTCTTGCCGCTACCGGTGGGGCCGGTCACCAGGATGATGCCATGCGGTAAATGCAAGATTTCCAGAAAGCGCTCTAGAGTGCGCGGGCTGAAACCCAGCATCTCGAAATCCAGCACCACGCTAGCTTTGTCGAGAATACGCATGACCACGCTTTCGCCCCACAGGGTCGGAACAGTGGACACACGCAAGTCAATTTCCTTGCCCTGCGCCCGCAATTGAATGCGGCCATCCTGCGGCAAGCGCCGCTCGGCGATGTTCAGTTTGGCCATAATCTTGATACGAGAGATGACCGCTGCCGACAGCCGCGACGGCGGCGATTCCACCTCGCGTAACACTCCATCCACCCGATAGCGGATCTTGAGCCGATTTTCGAACGGTTCGATGTGAATGTCGGAGGCTCGCGATTCGACCGCGCGCGCGGTCATCAGGTTGACCAGGCGGATGACCGGCGCCTCGCTGGCCAGATCCTTGAGATGTTGGATCTGCTCCTCGTCGGTCAGATCGTCGGCTAGACCGATGGAATCGACGATCTGGCCCATCGCCGAACGGCCGCTGCCGTACAGCCGCTCGAAGGCGGCTTCCAGTTCCGACGGCACGGCAACGCGCGGCAAGATCGGTTTGCCAGTCGCCAACCGTAGCGCTGACAGGATGTAATCGTCGGTGGGATTGGCCATCGCCACCAGTAGGCCCTGTTCGTCCTCGGCCAAGGGGATCGCTCGCGATTCCTTGAGAAATCGCCCCGAAATCGCCCCGTTGGTCACCGGCGTCTCGGGATAGTCGCTCGGTTTGATCAGCGGCAAATCCAGGCGCGCAGCGATCGCTTCCGCTAAGTCACGCTCCGATACCAGTCCGAGCTTGACCAGCAGCGTGTCCAGCCCCTCGCCGGTGCTGTCCTGCACGCGCCGGGCACGCTGAAGGTCGGCATCGGCCAGCTTCTGGTGCGCGACCAGCAATTCGCCGAGATCAACGGCCATGGAGAGCAAACAGCATGGTGGCCAAGCCTTCGCGCCACGAAGCCGGATGAATACCGAAGCGGGCGGTCAGCCGGGCGCAATCCAGCACTGAATTGGCTGGGCGAGCCGCTGGGGTGGGATAGTCAGCGGTGGTGATGGCGGTCACCGTGCGGACCTTCAGCTTTTCATCTAACTCCGCCCGCCCGACGATGGCGCTGGCGAAGCCGTGCCAAGTGGTGGCCGGCTCGCCGCAATAATGGTAGACACCCCAGGTATCGTTGGCATCGATCTCACCAACTCGTCCCGCTAATTCCAGCAGGACATCGGCGATGTCGCCGGCATAGGTCGGACAACCATGCTGATCGGCGACCACGCGCAGCTCCTCACGCTCCCGCGCCAAGCGCAGGATGGTCTTGACGAAGTTATGGCCGTGAATGCCGAATACCCAGCTCACCCGCAAAATCAGGTGCCGGGGCAACAGCCGCCGCACCGCCTCGTCGCCTTCCCATTTGCTTTGGCCGTACACGCCCAGCGGCGCGGCCGGGTCGTCCTCGGTGTAGGGATTGGTCTTGGTTCCATCGAACACGTAATCAGTGGAAATATGCAGCAGCGGGATGTTGAGCCGGGCGCAAGCGGTGGCCAAGTGGACGGGACCATCGTGGTTGACCGCAAACGCCAGTGTCGGTTCCTGTTCGGCCCGATCCACAGCGGTGTAGGCGGCTGCGTTGATGACCGCGTCCGCGCCACTGGCCGCCAGCGTACGATCCACGGCGGCAGCATCGGTGATGTCTAACTCGTCCACGTCCCAAGCCAGCACCTCATGGCCGAACATCGGGGCACGGCGAACCAATTCCCAGCCGACCTGCCCCTTGGCGCCAACGATCGCGAGACGCATGGTTCAGCCCTCGTAAACTGGCAGCTTATCGGGAGACTGCTCGGCCAATCGCGGATTCTCTCGATCCTTAGCCGATAAGGCTACGTCCCGCAGCGGCCAGTCGATGCCGATGGTCGGGTCGTCCCAGGCGACGCCACATTCCGAAACCGGATGGTAGTAGTCGGTACATTTATAAAAGAAGTCCGCTTCCTCCGACAACACGCAGAATCCGTGCGCAAATCCGGGCGGAATATATAACTGGCGATGGTCCGCATCGTCCAGCACGCAGCCGTACCAGCGCCCGAAAGTCGGCGAACCGCGCCGGATGTCCACCGCCACGTCGAACACCGCACCCCGCATCACCCCTACCAGCTTGCCTTGGGGTTGGATCATTTGATAATGCAAACCGCGCAACACACCGCGCCGCGACCGGGAATGGTTATCCTGGACGAAACGCTCCGGCATGCCGGCCTCGTGGTAGCGCGCCGCCTGCCACGTTTCCATGAAAAAGCCGCGCGCATCGCCGAACACTTTCGGTTCCAGCAGCAGCACGCCAGGCAATCCTGTCGGGATGACCTTCATTGAGCGATTCTCCGCTCCAGCAATTCCATCAGGTATTGACCATAACCGCTCTTGGCCAGCGGCTCCGCCAGCCGCGCCAGTTGGTCGTCGTCGATGAAACCCATTCGCCAAGCCACTTCCTCGGGACAAGCGACCTTCAAACCCTGCCGTTGTTCCACCACCTGCACGAAATGGGCGGCGGCCAACAGCGACTCGTGGGTGCCGGTATCCAGCCAAGCGTAGCCGCGCCCCAGCAACTCGACATTCAATTCGCCACGTTCCAGATAGACCCGGTTAACGTCGGTAATTTCCAGCTCGCCACGCGCTGAGGGACGGATGTTTTTGGCGACGTTCACCACGTCGTTGTCGTAAAAGTACAGACCGGTCACGGCGTAGTGGGATTTTGGCGCTTTCGGTTTTTCTTCGATGTCCTTCGCTCGGCCCTGATCGTCGAAGCTGACCACGCCGTAACGTTCCGGATCGCGGACGTAATAGCCGAACACGGTTGCGCCTCGTTCACGGGTGGCGGCTCGGCGCAGCACCGCCGATAAGCCCTGACCATAATAAATGTTGTCGCCGAGAATCAGGCAAGCCGGATCGGCACCGATGAAGTTTTCGCCGATCAGAAACGCTTGCGCCAATCCATCCGGACTCGGCTGGACCGCGTACTGGAAGTTAATACCCCACCGACTGCCGTCACCCAGCAAAGTCTGATACGCCTCCTGATCGCGAGGCGTGGTGATGATGAGGATGTCTCGAATTGCCGCCAGCATCAAGGTAGCGACCGGGTAGTAGATCATCGGCTTGTCGTAGATCGGCATGAGTTGCTTGCTGACCGAAACCGTCAGCGGATGCAACCGGGTGCCGGAACCGCCGGCGAGAATGATGCCTTTGTAGGCCATTCGTTTTCTGTATCGTGGTATGGGGTTGAAGAAAAAGCGGGGTGCGCGTCCTACTCTACCGTGACCGACTTGGCCAAGTTTCGCGGCTGATCCACGTCGGTGCCCTTGAGGATGGCGACGTGGTAAGCCAGCAATTGCAGCGGTATGGTGAACACAATGGGCGCGATGGATTCCGGTACTGCACCCAGCGACAGGACATGAGTGCTGACGCCGCTGAGATGAGTATCCACTTCGCTGTCCGCGAACAAGAACAACTCACCGCCGCGTGCTCGAACTTCCTGAAGATTGGAAAGGACTTTTTCCAGCAAACCGTCTTTGGGCAGCACGCAGACCACCGGCATATCGGCGTCCACCAGCGCCAGCGGCCCATGCTTGAGCTCGCCCGCCGGATACGCTTCGGCGTGAATATAGGAAATTTCCTTGAGCTTGAGCGCTCCTTCCATGGCGATCGGGTACTGCGTGCCACGCCCCAGAAACAAAGCATGATGTTTTTCGGCGAACGACTCGGCCAGCTTTTCGATGGCGTCGTTCAAGGACAGCGCTTTTTCCAAGGCGCGAGGCAGCAGCTCCAAATCTCGCGCCAGCATCGCCGCATCGCTTTCGCTCAAGCCGCGTTGCCGGCCCAGCATCAGCGCCAACAACCGCAAAGCCACCAACTGGGTGGTAAAGGCTTTGGTGGACGCCACGCCGATTTCCCGGCCGGCACGGGTCAACAGCGCCAAGGCCGATTCGCGCACCAGCGAACTTTCAGCGACGTTGCAAATGGTTAGCGTCGACAGATAACCGCGTTCCTTGGCCGTGCGTAACGCGGCCAGGGTATCGGCGGTTTCCCCCGACTGCGAAATACTGACGAACAAGGTACCGGGCGGCGTCACGCCGTGGCGATACCGATACTCGCTGGCCACCTCGACCGTGCAGGGTACACCTAGATTTTCCAGCCAGTAGCGGGCGACCAAACCAGCGTGATAGCTGGTGCCGCAAGCGACGATGTGGACACCTTGCACTTGCCCGAACAACTGGCCCGCTTCCGCCCCGAAGCTGTCTTCCAACAATCGGCCTTGATGGACGCGACCTTCCAGGGTTTCGGCGACGACGGCCGGCTGCTCGAAGATCTCCTTCAGCATGAAGTGGCGATAGCCGCTCTTGCCTGCGGCAGCGCCCATCTGGCCGGAATAGGACAATGGCCGCTCGACCGTCTGTCCTGTCCGGTCGTAAATGGTGAAGCGTTCCCGCTGGACCTCGGCGACATCGCCTTCTTCCAGAAACACGAAGCTCTGTGTCACCGGTGCCAGCGCGAACACGTCCGAGGCAATAAAATGCTCCTCAATGCCGACGCCCAGCACCAGCGGACTGCCGGCGCGAGCCGCGATCATCCGATTCGGGTCCTCGCGGCAGATCACGCCCAGGCTGTAGGCACCGGTCAACTGGGCGACGCTCTGACGCACGGCCGCCAGCAAATCGCCGCCATTTTCCCGCAGGTGCTGGTTGATCAGGTGGGCGACCACTTCGGTATCGGTGTCGGACGTAAATTGATAGCCGGCAGCGGTCAGTCTCGCCTTGAGTTCCTGGTAGTTCTCGATGATGCCGTTATGCACCACCGCCACCGAATCGCCGCTGACGTGCGGATGCGCGTTGCGCTCGGAGGGTTCGCCGTGGGTGGCCCAGCGGGTGTGGGCGAGACCGAGCGGTCCGCGCACCGATTCTTGCTGCAAGCGATCCGTCAACGCCTGAACCTTGCCGACCGTGCGCACCCGATGCAGCCGGTCGTCGCGGCTATCCACGGTTACGATGCCGGCCGAATCGTAGCCACGGTATTCCAACCGCCGCAATCCTTCGAGCAGGATGGGCGTGACGTTGCGTTCAGCGATGGCGCCCACAATTCCACACATGGCGATTTCCAACCCGGTCTTTAATTTAGGAAAATACCCAAGCCAATCTGGTATTCAGATTAGCGGCTTATCGGTCGGGGAACAAGCGATTCCCTTTTCCACAGCGCCTCTCCCCAGTGGAAAAAACGCACATGCGAGGCAATGAACTCAATGTTCCTGCACGAGTTTTCGAGTATGGCGAGCAATGACCAGCTCTTCGTTGGTGGGTAGCACCCACACCGCCACCCGGCTAGCAGGCGAGCTGATCCGGCTGCGATGCTCGGTGTTGGCGGCAGCGTCCAATTCGATGCCCAGCCAAGTTGATCGGGCGCAGACCTGCTCGCGCACCGCCGCCGCATGCTCGCCGATGCCGCCGGTAAACACCAGCGCGTCCAACCCGCCCAGCGCCGCCGCCAGCGAGCCGAGTTCGCGGGCGATCCGATAGGTGAAGTAATCGACCGCCAGCTTGGCATTGGGGTCGCTGCTCGCCAAGAGTTCGCGCATGTCGTTACTGACACCTGACAAACCCAGTAGACCAGACTGTTTGTAGAGCAGATTGTTCAAATCTCGGGCGCCCATGCCGTGTTGCTCGATCAGATAGAGCAGCACGCCAGGGTCCAACGAACCGCTGCGGGTACCCATCGGCAAGCCCTCCACAGCGGTGAAGCCCATGGTACTGGCCATGCTCCGACCGTCGTGCATGGCGCACATGCTGGCGCCGTTGCCCAGATGAGCGACCACGACCCGGCCCGTGGTCGACGTGCCCATGACTTCGGCCAGCGCGCCGGCAATGTATTCGTAAGACAGGCCGTGAAAACCGTAGCGTTGCACGCCTTCCCTACGGTAAACCAATGGCAAGGCGAACAAGCGTGCCAATTCCGGTTGACCGTGATGGAAAGCGGTGTCGAAACAACCGACTTGCGGTAAGTCCGGCCGCACGGCGGTCAAGGCGCGGATACCGGCCAGATTGTGCGGCTGGTGCAACGGCGCCAGCGGTATGAACGTTTCCAGTCGCGTCATGATTTCTGGCGTCAACCGCTGCGGGTCGCTGAACTCCTTGCCGCCGTGCACCACCCGATGGCCGGCCGCGATTACCTCGGGCAGGTTAGGCATTTTTCCGAGCCAGCCCAGCAGATCGCGCAACGCCGCTTGATGGTCGTAAACGTCGCCATCCGCCAGCGATGGTTGGTTATCGTTGGCTCGCCGGCGGTGGTCCGGTCCCTGTTTTCGGTAATGACCTCCGGTCGGCGGTGTTGGTCGGACATCGGTCAATACCCGCCCGTCATGATCGAAGGCTTTGAAGTGTGGGTTTTCCTCGCCGATATTCTCCTGCAAACCTCGACAGACCAACGCCAGATCGCCGCCGTCCGCCGGCAAGGCGAATACCGAGAATTTGATGCTCGACGAGCCGGCATTGATCACCAGCAAACCTTGTGACATCACCTGACTCCTCATCGTCTATCGGGACTGGCGGAATGGACGGAGTTCGATAGCGTCCGCCGTTTAGTGGGGTACCGCGAGGTTACTCGTCGGCGACTGGGGCGGACGCGTCGAGTCGGTGCGCGTTCGCCCGCAGATAGGCCTGGAATCGTTCGCCCAGTTCGGGATGACGCGTGCCATACTCCACGGTCGCGATCAGATAGCCCAACTTGCTACCGCAGTCGTGACGCCGGCCCGAGAATTCGTAGGCCAGTACTTGCTCCTCGCCCAGCAGGGCAGCGATGCCGTCGGTCAGCTGAATTTCGTTGCCTGCGCCGCGCGGGATGGTTTGTAGCAAATCGAAGATGCGCGGGGTCAGGATGTAGCGGCCCACCACCGCCAGATTGGAAGGCGCATTTTCCGGCTTCGGTTTTTCGACGATACTATCGACGTTACTGATCCGCGTGGCGAACGGTAGCGGATGGACGATACCGTACTTGTGAGTTTCTTCCTTGGGGACGCGCTCTACACCCAGAATCGAGCACTGATATTTGTTGAAATGGCGAGTCATCTGGCTCAGCGCCCCGCCTTCCTGAGCGTCTTCCTCGATCAAATCGTCGGCCAGGATGACCGCGAACGGTTCGTTCCCGACCACTGGTCGAGCGCACAGTACCGCATGGCCCAACCCGAGTGCCTCGGCTTGGCGCACGTAGACGCACTCCACGCCGGGTGGAACGATGCTGCGCACCACCTCTAACAGGTCGGTCTTGCCGCGCATCTCCAGTTCGGCTTCCAGTTCGTAGGCCTTGTCGAAATGGTCGGCGATAGCGTTTTTGGTGCGGCCGATGATGAAGACCAGCGTATCGACGCCGGCCGCCACTGCCTCCTCGACTCCGTATTGGATCAGAGGCTTATCGACGATGGGCAACATTTCCTTGGGGCTGGCCTTGGTTGCCGGCAGGAATCGGGTTCCGAGCCCAGCCACGGGGAATACCGCTTTGCGTACTTGCCGTTTCACTCTTGTATGCTCCCTTTTATTGGGTATCTCGTTAGATTGCGGATGGCGTCGCATTGTCCGGCATCGCGCTTGGTCGGACAAGCGGGAAACCCTATCGGAGTGGGATTCAACCCGGACGCAGAGCTGCCTTCGCCGCCGACCGAGCAGAGAAGTTGGACGCTCGGCACCGCACCCTCTATAAAAGACGCAAATCGATCACGCTTGCAAGGATCAAAACGATGCTGGACACCCTCACTTTGGATCATTGGCGCGAATGCGTAGGGCAGAACTTTCGCGTTCGGCTCGGTCAGGAAACCGAAATCGACCTCAAACTGACCTCTGCTACGCCGCTGGGCGCCGAAAGCGGCTACCGCCGGCAACCGTATTCGCTGCTGTTCGCCGGCCCGCTAACGCCGTTGCTGCCGCAAGCCACTTACCCGCTGCAAAACGAGTCGATGGGGGAGTTGGGAATTTTTCTAGTGCCGCTCGGCCCGCAAGGCCAAGCCATGCGTTACGAGGCGATTTTCACCTGAGCGCGCCGGTTGACCGGTCGGGCGGCGGTTCCACCGCGAGCAGGAGATAGACGCCGGTTTCGCCGACCGGTTCGAAGCCCAGGCGCCGGTAAAGCCGTAGCGCCGGATTGTAACGCTCGACGTGGATGGTCAGGCGCCGGTTCGTGGCGGCGGCTTCTGCCAGTAGATCGCGCAACAGGCCGCCGCCGACGGCCCGATTGCGAAACGCGGGCAGCAACGCGATGTCCATGATGCGAATCTCCTCTTTCCAGCGGGCCACGTACAGCCGGCCGACCGGTTCGCCATCCAGCAGGATGAGATCGAACCGCGCTCCTTGATAGTGAGTTTGGTAATGGTGGTGCTGTGCCTCGAACTGCTGAGTGAGAAACGCCTGTTTTTGCGTCTCGTCCCAGTCGGTGAGGGCGAGTTCTTCGGCGCGGGTGCTGGCGTAGACGCGAAAGAGAAAGTCGCGGTCTTCGTCCTGAATCGTCCGCAAAGTCGGTGCCAGAGCCGGCATCAGGGCAACAACAGATTGAAGTCGGCCCGGTAATATCGGCCTTTGCCACTGGACGAGGCAGGGGCGATCAATAGATCGAATTCACCGGAAGCGGAGTGTTGGAAGTGGTACACCCCGCCGGGGAGGGGTTCCTCGACGGGACCGCTAAAGCGCACCGCGAACTGCTCGGTATTTTTGTCGCGACGAAGATTTTCCACCGCGACCAGTTTGAGGTTGACGACGTTGCGCAAACCCTTGCCGCCGTAGACGTAGAACGTCTCGCCGATGTGGGCCTTGAAGTTGTCGTAGCTGAACGTTTCGCCGAGCGGCGGCAAGGATTTCGGGCCGGATGACGGCGTCTTGGGCGCCGAGCGGGCGGTCATTCCGACCGACCCCCAACCGCCAAGGGTTACCATAAACCAGGGTATTGTATTTTTTATAAAATTTCGTCTGTTCACCGAAACTTTCTCAGCGGGATTGGTCTAGCCGCGAGGCGGAAACACGCCCTGCAACGCGATGCAGAAGTAGAAGGTCAGGTAGGGTTGCATGTTGTTGTGCGGCTGGTTGCCACCGGCGGGGGCGAGGGCCTGGCCCGCCATCGATACGAGCGGTGCTCCGGCAGGCGGCAAGTACGGCGTTGCGCCGGTGACTCGCGCGACGGAGTTATCGACCGGGACATTGCTGTCCGCGACTACTCCTTGCGCCATGAGTGCATGTGCATGAGACGGAATCTCTGATTCAAGCAAGCTAACGGTTTCAGAGCCGCCAGTCTCGCCAAGATCGTGCAGCGAAAGACCTGGTCCCTGCCCCGGATGCATCGGCGCACGGCCTTGCAGATCGGGCAATGCAAAGTTGGATTTTCCATTCCCCCCGTAGGTCGTTCCCAGCAGTGAAAACAGTGCGGTATTTTGTGATAGCGGCAACAGTTGCCCGTCACACCACGCCCAACCCTTGGGCGCGAAATTGAACGGAAAAATCCGAATTTCAGCAACGAAAGGATCAGCCATGATTGATATCTCCGATCAGGTTGGGCTCGGGAAAATCCCGAAAAGGGAAATAATGAAGTCGATGCAGAGGTACGGCTGGAAGTTGTCATGCGGCTGACTGCCGCCGACCGCGTCGATCGACTGCGCAGCCATCGCAATGCTAGGCGGGTTGCTCTGGTAGCCGTCAAAAGTGCCAGTCTGCGCCAAGACGTTCTGCGCGGGAGCCGAGTCGTTCGCCACCGTAGTGCTGGCGAGCAGGGGATGGCTGTGGGCCGGGATCTGCTGCACGGTGAGGGTGATCGTTTCCGCGCCGCCGGTTTCGGCCAGAATGAAGCCGCTGCCTTGGTGCACCGGGATTCGACCGCGTAGATCAGGCAGTGCGAAAGTCGATTGGCCGTCGCCACCGTAGGTTGTTCCGATGAGATTGAACAGCGTCTCGTTCTCCGAAATGGGCAACAGTTGGCCCTCGCAGAACATCCAACCGGCGGGGGCGAAATTTCCCGCGAACATCCGAATCTCGCCGACATAGGGTTGCGCCATCGCGATTTTCCTCTAGGTAGGACTTGGAAAGATGCCCTGCAGGGCGATGCAGAAGCTGAGCGTCAGGAACGGCTGCATGTTGAGATGGGCCTGTGAGCCGCCGGTGTTCGCCACGGTTCCTGCGTTCATCGCCACAAGATTCGACGGCGCGTGATAAAAGAAATTGGCTTCCTTCGCCAGTAAGTTTCCATTCGGCACCAACGCAGTGCCGCTATTCGACGTTCCGCTCAAGACGTGCGTATGCGTGGGAATTTCGCCAATCGACAAGGTGTGCGCCTGCTCGCCCCCGCGCTCACCCAGCGTGTGGCCGCTGCCGACATGAATCGGGGTTCTTCCCTGCAAGTTGGGCAGCGCGAAATTGACGCGCCCATCGCCGCCGAAAGTCGTGCCGAGAAGCGAGAACAAGCCTTGATTTTGATTGATCGGAAGCAACTGCCCATTGCACAAAGCCCACCCCTTGGGGGCGAACACGAAGCTCATGATGCGGATTTCTGATAAGAACGGTTCTGCCATCTTTTCTCTCCTTATTCCTCGCTAGAGATTGACGGGTGTTTTCCCGCTAGATTAACGCGTCGGGAGATGATATTTCCCCCAATGCCTGATTCGCGTACAGAACACTGCTTCCTATGGTGGTGTATTGATCGGGCCGGGTATCAGGCTCACACCGGCGTTGGCTCCGGCATCCCCGGTGTTGGTGCTCTGCAATTGCTGCGTCGGCGTCTGGCCACCGGGACCGGCAGGATTGTCGACGAGTTCGAGAATGCCACCTAAATTGGTGCCTATGGATTCCTCAAGTGAAAGGTAGGTGCCCGTCACTTCGCTCGCTGCCGGCAATGCGCCGCCTGCGGCGGGAACGATGTTGATGCGCACATCGGAGCGAACCCGGAAGCCAACGATTCCTGTGGCGCCACCCTTGGACGCATTGACATAAATGGCGCCCAAGGGGAAAGCGGCGCCCCCACCGATGGGATAGGCCAAATTATAGTGGTCGACATCTTCGTTGGTGATCGTGGCATCGAGCGTGCCGAGGCCATTGCGTCCGATCACTTCGATGCCTCGTCCGTTGGGTGTTTCGCGGATGGGGTTGGCGTCGATCAACATCGCGGCCGTCGTGCCGCCGTTGGCGTTCAGGCGGATGCCGTTGCCGATCTCGGAACCGGAGCCATCCACGGCCGCGTTGCCGATCGGGTTGCTTTGAACGGTGCCGTTGAACGTTCCCGCAAAGCTTCCCGCAGCCGCGAAGATGTTCATGGCATGACTGCGCGCTCCAGTGATTGGCGTGTTGGTGGATATGTGGAACGTATGACTGCCGACCGGATCGGTGTCATTTTGCTGGTTCATATCCGTGTGAATATTATTGTTCGTAAAACTATTATTCTGAACGACGAAATCCGTGATCACCGAATCGTCGAGGGTGTTCACGAAAATGCCGCGCGCCGACGGACTGCCGCTGCCGCCCGCCACGTTGCCTCCGGCGAACGAGTTGTTGGTTACGGTGACCGTCGCCACCGAATTGCCGCGTGATTCCCAGTTGATTCCGGAGTTGCCCGTTCTACGGAAGGTGCTTCCAGTGATGGCCCAAGTCGATGTTCCGGCGCTGATTCCCACCGCCAAGATGTCGTGTGGAGAGCTTCCCGCTGCGGGGCCGAGAACCGAGTTGGTGATGTTGATGTTGCCGTTGACCGGGGTGCCCGTCACGAAATCACCGATGTCGATCGCTTTGTCGGACGTGGTCCCCGCAGCGTCCGAGATATTGCTGCGGTTGAGGGTAAAGCCGTTGATGTCGGTGATCCGGATGCTGTCGGTGCCGCTGTTGTTGATGTTCATGTAGCCGAGACTGACGTTGTCGGTGTTGTTGAGGACGATGCCCTCGGCGGTCGTGTTCTGAATAGTGCCCCCCGATCCGTTGTTCGATCCGCCTCCATCGCCGGTCACGGTAAAGCTGCCCGTGGTGGTGTCAAGCGCGATGCCATTAGCCGCGCCATTGGCCGAGACGCTGGTTAGGCTAACGGTGCCGTTCAGGCTGGATAGGTTCACGGCGGTGCCGGTCGTGCTGGCCACGCTGACCTCGCTGACACTCACCCCGGAGATCGCACCGGCGGCGTCGTTCATGCCGGTGGCTGTGCCGATGGTGAGGTTGAAGCCTTGGGCCTTGACGTTATTGCCGTTCAGGGTCAGCGTGCCCTGAATCGTCGGCCGCGCGCCGTTGATTCCCGGCCGGGGGGGCGTGCCAGCAGGCGGTGCGATGCCCATCAAGGTGTCAAAGCTCACGCCGCTGGCACCTTGGCCGATCAGCCATTGCGCGCCGGCTTGGGTGGTGTCTCCAGTCAGACTGACCCCCGTGCCGGCGGTCGTGATGCCGTTGTAGACAAAGATACGGTGATTCGTGTTGCTGCCCTTGGCCGTGTTGGCCGAGGCGAGGTTGGTGAAGGGATCGGCCAGCGTGCCGGTACCGCTCGTGCCGGCAGCCGGAGTCACGAACCAGATCACTGGTCCATTAACCGTGATGCCAATGGTCGCCGACGCGCTGGTCGCCGCCGGGAGCGGGCAGCCGTTATCTTGTACCGTATAGTTCACTATCGCCGTACCCGTAAATCCCGCCGTAGGCTCGAAATCGAAGGTACCCGCCGCGAGGTTGACGTTCGAGACCGTCCCGCCGCTATTGGCCGTGATGCTCGCCACCACGAAAGTCGGATTGCAACCATTGACGCCAGCATCGGCGTCGGTCACACCGGCCAACAATCCCGCATCGATGCCCGCGACCGCCATGTTGGCCTGGGCGCTGAAGCCGGTCTTGTTCTGCGCTACCGGCGGATCATTCACCGCGTTTACAGTGATGGTAAAGCTTTGTGACGCGGACGTATTCACCCCACCGTTGGCGGTATCGCCGTTGTCCGAGAGCGTGACCGTGATCGTCGCACTGCCGTTGGCATTGGCCGCTGGAGTATAGGTCAGGGTGCCAGCCGGATTGATGGCCGGTTGAGCCGAGAACAAGGCGTTGTTGTCGTTGCTGACGTTGAAGGTGAGCGTCTGCGTCAGTTCCGGATCGCCATCATTAATCGCCGTTGCCCATGCCACGCTCTGCGCCGGGGCGTCTTCATTCACCGTCTGGTTGCCGCCAGGGGTGAAGCTGGGCGCATCGTTGACTGGGTTGACCGTGATGACGAAGGTCTGCGCGGTGGAGGTATCGACCCCGCCGTTGGCGGTGCCGCCGTTGTCTCTGACAGTTACAGTGAAATTGGCCGTGCCGTTGGCATTAGCTACCGGCGTATATGTCAGGGTGCCGGTGCTGTCAACGGTAGGTTGGACACTGAACAGGGCGGCGTTGCTCACACCGCTCACCGTATAGTTCAGCACGGTCTGGGTGGATTCATCGGCCGGGCCGGGTGAGAACGTCGCCCAGTTGGCGACGGATTGCCCACCGACATCTTCATTGACTGCGGGCGGATTGCTAGCTGTGAAGCTCGGGGCGTCATTGACCCCCGTCACGGACACGGTCTTGGTCGCCGCTGCGCTGTCGGCACTGCCGTCGTTGGCGACGAAGCGGATAATGCGTGCGGTCTCGTTCGGGTTCTGCGAAGTGTTGTTGTAAGTGACGCTTCTTAACACCGTCTGATAATTCGCCACCGTATCGGTGCCCGTGAGCGTTAAGGTTGGGGCGGCATAGGTGGCGGTGATGGCGGTGCCCCCGGTGGTCGCCGATAATGTTTCCACACCGGCATTCAGGAGATTGGTGATCGTCACCGTAGCCGATTCCAGGTCGGTGTCATTGGTATCGGTGACGGTGAGGGCGCCATCGACGATGACTGCGGGGCCATTTTCGGTAAAGGCGGTCACACCTCCGTTAGTGGTGACTACCGGCGGGTCGTTGAGGGCGATGGTGATGGTGGTGTCGTAGTCGATGCTGGTGCCGCCGTCGCCGTCGGTGAGCACGAAGCGCGCGGTGCGGGCGGTCGTGCTGGGGTTCGTGTTGTTGCTGTTGAGGTAGGTGATATTGCGCAAGAGCGCGCTCACCGCCGTGGCGTCGGCACTGGGGTTGTTGAAGGTGACGACGAGGTTGCCGCCCCCCGCGCCGCCGCTGAAGCTGCCGATGGTAACCCCGCTGTAGGTGACGTCAAAGCCGCTCAGGCCGATCTGACCGGCGGCGCTGCCTTGGTTGCGAATGCCCAGTTGGTCTTCAGTAGTGACCCCGCCAACCGGCAGGGAGACGGTGAGCGTGCCGGTATCGAAGTCGGTGGAATCGATGTCGCTCGCGCTGGCGTCGTCGTTCTGGTCGATCACGCTGGCCGGCTCGCCCTGGGTGTAGGCGAGGGTATCACCGGCGAGGTTGGCGATGACCGGGGCGTCGTTGACCGCAGTGATGGTGATCGTTACCGTATCGATGTCATTCAGGCCCCCCCCCGCGCCCGTGTTGCCCTGATCATCGGTGGTCAGCGTGAGCGTACTGTTACCCGTCGTATCCAAGGGGGGTTGGAAGCTCAGGCTGTTGAGGGCGGCATTGATAGCCGTCAGCGCGCCGGTAAAAGTCATGGTGGCGTCCGCCGCGCCATCGCCGACGGTAAAGATCAGAGCGGCCGTACCACTCAGGGACAGCGTGCCGGTGGTGACGCTCAGGGTCACCGCCAAGTCGCTACCACCCACATCGACGTCACTGATACTGATGAGATTACTGTTCGCCGTGTTGAACACCAACACCACGTCTTCACCAGTGTTCTGTGCGCCCGGCACAGTATTCACGGGAGCATCGTTGACCGCCGTGACGGTGACAGAGAGGTTGAAGGTATTGGAATTGTCGGCACCGTCGTTGACGATCACCGGCACCGTCAGGGTGCCGGCGAAATCGAGCGCCGGGGTAATGGTGTTACCGGTGCGGGTGTAGTTAGCGCCATCGCTCACGGTCAGCGTGAACCCGGTGGGATAGGCGTTATCCAGATCGGTGACGGTGAGGTCGGCAAACGCGATGGTGCGGGCCGTATCTTCCGCCGTGCTGACCAGGTTCTGGCCGGTGATGGTGGGTGGATCGTTGACCGGGTTGACGGTGATCGTGAACGTCTGCACGGCCGAAGTATCGACCCCGCCGTTGGTCGTACCGCCGTTGTCCTGCACGGCTACGCTAAAGGTCGAGGTGCCGTTGGCGCCGGCGACGGGCGTGTAGGTCAGATTGCCGTTGGCAGCGACACTCGGCTGCACGCTGAACAGCGCCGTATTACCGATGTTGCTGACAGTGTATGCCAGAACAGTCTGGGTGCTCTCTTGCGGATTGCCGGGGTTGAAAGTTGCCCAGCCCGCGACCGTCTGTGCCCCAGCATTTTCGTTCGCCGCAGGCGGGTTACTAGCGGTGAAGCTTGGTTGATCGTTGATGCCGTTGACGGTGATGGTGAAGGTCTGCGGCGCGGACGTATCTTGCCCGCCATTGGCGGTGCCACCGCTGTCCTGCACCTGCACTTGGAAAGTAGCCGTGCCAAAGGCGTTGGACGCTGGCGTGTAACTCAGGTTGCCATTGGTAGAGACACTGGGCAACGAGCTGAACAGTGCTGCATTGCTCATGTTGCTCACGGTGTAGGCGAGCGCGGTCTGGGCAGATTCGTCGGCGGGGCCGGGGTTGAACGCCGTCACCCAGCCGTTCACGGTTTGCGGACCGCTATCCTCGTTGACTGCGGGGGGATTGGCAGCGGTGAAGCTTGGCGCATCGTTGACGTTAGTGATAGTTACGGTAGCGGTCGCTGGCGCGCTGGAGTTGCTGCCATCACTGACCGTGAAGGAGATTGTTCGCGCCGGGGCGGCCGTCGGTGCGCCGGCGGTGTTGTTGTAAGTCACAGTACGCAATGCCGCCTGATATTGGGCGAGCGTTGCCGAGCCGGACAAGGTCAACACGCCAGTAGCGGCATTAAAAGCGGCTGTTATGGGGGTATTGGGAGCGACCGTAGCGGCGCTCACCGCCAGCGTTTCCTGACCGGAGTCGAGCAGGTTAGTGATGGTCACCATGGCCGAAGCCAGATTCGGGCTATCCGGGTCGCTGACGGTGAGGTTCGCGGGATCAACGATCACGACCGCGCCGCCATCCTTGATGAAGGTAGCGGCAAAGTCGATGCCGGCGGCAAGGCCGTTGAGATCGAGTACCGGAGCGGGATTGGTAGCGCCACCGACGGTAACCGTGAAAGCTTGGTCCGCGCTCAGGCTAGGTGTGCCGTTGTCGGTCACGCGCAGGACGACGGCGTGCGGGCCGGCATCGCCGGGGCTTGGCGTGCCGCTCAGCGTGCCGGCGCCGTTGGTGCCGGGCGTGAAGGTCAACCAAGCCGGCAGCGTGGGCGCGGTCAATGTCAGCCCGTTGCCATCGGGATCACTGGTGACAACAGCGTAGTTGTAGGAGCTGGCGACGTTGGCTGTGGTGATCGGCGTGCTGGTAAAGTTTGGCGCCCGGTTGGACGATGGCGTCGTTTCGGCGTTCGCGATATCGGTTCGGAAAAACAGGTTACCGCCTTCCTGGGCGGCAAAGGCCGTAACGATGTCCGTGGTCGGGGTGCTATCTCCCTGAGCATCGGAACCAATCGCAGGCACGCCCTGCCAGTCGCCGATTTGACCATCCAGGTAGAAACCCGCCGCCCAGGCGATTCCCACCAATGTTCCGACCAGTAATACGCTAACCGCGCTTGCCGAAAAATGGGATCGGTGCCGGGACAGCGCGAAGAACAGGAGCAAGGCGAAAACCAGCAGACCCCATCCGGATAGTGAAGGAATACCCGTGGAGCCACCGGGCTGAATATCGAACAGGGCAGGCGGACCGTTCACCGACCCCAGTAGATCATCGCTGGTTGGTCCTTGCGCGGCAAAGTACAGGCGAACAGTGCCGCCGAAAGGGGCAACTAAATTGGCAGCGACCGCTTGTTCGACAACATCAGCTCCACCGCCGCCACTATTCAATCCTACCGGATAGGGTGTGCCGGGTAATGTAACCGGAGCGCCGAAACTACCGTTGGTGCAATTTTCCAGGGTGAGTTGAATGACTTGCGGTGTAACAGTTTCGGAGACGGTTGCCGTCAAGCGCTGTTCGATCCCTGAGACGGTGCCAGATATGGGCAGGGTGACGCTGCAACCCGTTGCGGCGTTACTGTCAGAATCGATCAGCGTGAAATAATGGAGTTGCGCCCAGCTCGGGGCAGATAGAAGTGCCAATGCGACGGCAACCACCCAGCGGACGACCAAGCTCATGAAAATACTCCTGTGTATCTTTAGGTCTACTTAATCCATGATTATTTAACGAGTTAAATAGTAGGTATTAATTAAGCACAAAACATAGACAATGCTGATCCAATCAGCAAGAGCGGTTTTTACAAAAGTTCGTCAATATCCAGCTGTGGATCGCTCTGGATGGACGTTCGAAGAGTTACAGGAAGGGGGGCTCTAAACGACCGAGGCGCCTTGACAGCGCCTCGGATAGAGTCATCGTTTAGCCAGTTTATCGGGCGGCCGCTTGCGGAAATCCAAGCCCTCCGCACCCGCTTCCACCATCACGGCATCACCCGGCCCGAACTCGCCGGCCAAAATCCGTCGGGCCAGCGGATTTTCCAGCTCCTGCTGAATCGCCCGCTTGAGCGGCCGCGCGCCGTAAACTGGATCGAAGCCGGCCTCGCCAAGCTTATCCAGTGCCGCCGAGGTGACCTCCAACCCCATCTGCCGGTCAGCCAGTCGCTGGCGCAGATAACCGATCTGAATATCCGCAATCGCCCGAATCTGCTCCTTGCCCAGCGGATGGAACACCACGACTTCGTCGATGCGGTTGATGAACTCGGGCCGGAAATGATCGGCCACCTGGGCCATCACCATGCTCTTCATCAACGGGTAGTTGTTCTGTGCCGCCAATTCCTGAATCAACTGCGAACCCAGATTGGAGGTCATCACCACCACGGTGTTGCGAAAATCCACTGTCCGGCCTTGGCCGTCGGTCAACCGCCCGTCGTCCAGCACTTGCAGCAGTACGTTGAACACATCCTGGTGCGCTTTCTCGATCTCGTCCAGCAGAATCACGCTGTACGGCCGCCGCCGCACCGCTTCGGTTAGATAACCGCCTTCCTCGTAGCCGACGTAGCCGGGCGGGGCGCCGATCATCCGAGCCACGGAGTGCTTTTCCATGAACTCCGACATATCGATCCGCACCATCGCTTCGTCGGTATCGAACAAGAACCCGGCCAAGGCTTTGCATAGCTCGGTCTTGCCGACCCCGGTCGGACCGAGGAACAGGAACGAGCCGTTGGGCCGGTTGGGATCGGACAGCCCGGCGCGGGACCGGCGAATGGCATCGCTCACCGCCTTGACCGCCTCGTCTTGGCCGACCACCCGCCGGCGAATCGCCTCCTCCATTCGCAACAGCTTGTCACGCTCGCCTTCCAGCATCTTCGATACCGGAATGCCGGTCCATTTGGAAACCACCTCGGCGATTTCCTCGTCGGTCACCTTGTTCCGCAGCAGTTTGAACTGGCCCGTTTCGGCTTCGGTCGCCTGAGTCAGTTTCTGTTCCAGTTCTGGAATGCGGCCGTAGGTTAACTCCGACATCCGTGCCAGATCGCCGGCGCGGCGAGCCGTATCCAGCTCCAACCGTGCCCGTTCCAGTTCTTCCTTGACCTGTGCCGAACCGTGCAAGGCCAGCTTCTCGGCTTTCCAGACCTCTTCCTGATCGCTGTACTCAAGTTCCAGTTTGGCAACTTCCTGTTCCAGTAAATCCAGTCGCTTCTTCGACGCTTCGTCGTTTTCCTTCTTCAGCGCCTCGCGCTCGATTTTGAGCTGGATCAATCGCCGCTCCAGCCGGTCCATCGTTTCCGGTTTGGAGTCGATTTCCATGCGGATACGTGAGGCCGCCTCATCCACCAGGTCGATGGCTTTGTCCGGCAGATTACGGTCGGTGATATAGCGGTGCGAGAGCGTCGCGGCGGCGACGATGGCCGGGTCGGTGATTTCGACCCCGTGATGCACCTCGTAACGCTCTTTCAGGCCGCGCAAGATGGCGATGGTGTCCTCGACGCTCGGTTCGTTGACCAGCACCTTCTGAAAGCGCCGCTCCAGCGCCGCATCTTTTTCGACGTACTTGCGATATTCGTCCAGGGTAGTCGCGCCGATGCAGTGCAGTTCGCCGCGTGCCAGCGCCGGCTTGAGCATGTTGCCGGCGTCGATGGCGCCTTCGGCCTTGCCGG